>Ga0116227_10008013_pt1 | contig 20222 bp, 6 predicted proteins | sample S1TSphgellanicum_FD_89693 | JGI IMG/M metagenome (GOLD analysis project Ga0116227, IMG submission 89693) | Host-associated microbial communities from peat moss isolated from Minnesota, USA - S1T2_Fb - Sphagnum magellanicum MG | ecosystem: Host-associated > Plants > Peat moss > Unclassified...
CTGGTTTATGTAATTCTGAATTTTAAATAAAATAATAATTAAATAAAAATAATATGTATAGCGCTATACATATTATTTTTATTTAATTATTATTTTATTTAAAATTCAGAATTACATAAACCAGGATTGAAACTGGCCAAAAACCCAGAACCCACCAACACTGGTTTAAACCTGGTAGAAATTTTAAATATCTATATATTATACCTATATATTATAGTATTTAAACCAGTGTTGAGTATATATTATAGTAATTTAAAATTCAAAAATTACCATTAGAACTCCATGTTAAATGCCATGTTAAATGTTTTTTATTTACTTATTTATTTATTTATTTATTATAATTATTATTATTTTTAATACATTTTTTCATGTCTTTCTCATTCCTTTTAATTTAAGAAAATTGAACAGTCTGGAAAAGGGTTCTTTGGCCAAAGTGCATACTTTACCCTAGAGTCAGTTTCATCATTAAATAATCATTACGACCGTGAATTGCAAAAATACGAAGCTGGGGTGTTGAAAAGCATCGCAATAATTATCGCAAGCTACAATCTGAATAATTTCACTCCTTGTATGACAATATCATATAATAATAAATCATGAAAAAATAATAGATTCAAATTTATAAAACCAGTTTATTTTTTGAAAAAAAAATTATTATTTGTTTGGTCCATATGGAAACTGACCCTTTGGCTACAATAGTGTATACCTAGTCTGAATGATAAGTATGTACTAGAGAGCTGGAATCAGCCAAACCTGGCCTTAACACCTGCTGTTACATGGTATAATATGGTCTATAAAACATACAATACAGAATCAGCAAGACTTGCTGATTAGGTTCAGAATATGTGTCGCAGCAGTGGAGGCGCACAGGAAAAAGAAAAGAGAGGATGAAACTCAGTTTACCACCAGAATTGGTGGGAATACTAGTTTGGTTCCCAGTTATTTCATTTTGTAAAATTTTCATTCCCAGGCTTGGTACGCGTTTGATGCCCTAGTAAGCCCAAAGAAACTGCCTGACTTTACAGATAACTCTAGTAGAGCCCTGCTAAATTATCAAGAGCTACCCAGCAGCTGATGTCCTTGTTCAAATTTTAAAACAATAACTTCAGTCATAACTCAATGACTAAACAACTATTAAAATTGTCAAGTGTGAGGATGGGAGGTCCCAAAGATGTTCTCCTTTTTCAATAATTATCATCAATTCTTCCAAGGAATAAAAAAAAGTATACACGTTTACACTTGAATGCTTAGGTCATGCCCCCATGGAACATCATGGTACTTCGCCTTTTACAGAGACACCATACCAAAGCCCACACAGGCCATAATAGCCCAAGGGCCTTTGTTGGAATGTTCCTCCTACATGTGATACCTGAATGAGACTATAATAGAGAGACCATAGGAGATCTCACAATATTTTTATTTGTATATTATTAATAATTTTTGTCATCCCTTTCCTATTAAAAAAGGGCCAGTAAATTTTGTGAGGGCAAGCCACACCAAAAGTTCCCTCCAAATTGGCATTTTTGAAAAGAAAACACACATAGGCAATGATAAAGTATAATAATAAATTATTATTATTATTATTATTATTATTCATTTTGGAATTTTGGCTCTCATGATCTGCCATGAATGAATCTCATGGAAACTTGGCTTAATATTATCTGCTTCTGCCATGTTATGATTTCATGTAGGATTTTGTACCCACACCCATTTGCTTGGTCTGTAACTCAAAACTGCCCCCCATGCATTATGGACCAATAAGCAATTTTAGATTCCAATGGGCAGTGTCTCCACTCCTAAGTCTCATTTGTTCTTCAAAAGATGCAAGCATGGGCTATGATGATATGCCCAGCCATCATAGTGGCATATTGGCAAGCTCTTGACTTCAACCCCTTTGGAGACCCACCTCTGTTGTTTGATCTCAAAGTTTATACCGTTTAGATTAATGATGGTAAATTTGTGGGACCCCCTCTACCATGGATTTGTTCCCCCCCCCCCACCCGCCCAAAAAAGTATTTATTTTTTTATTTTTTTATTTTTAAAATTTTTAATTAGGATTTTTTTCCAGATTGGGTGAAAATATATATACATATGGATATGGAATATAACTAATATAATGCAAGCAATTAAAAGAAACAATTTGCAAAATAGATTCGTTACAAATGCGTATGCTCTTTGTGTGCTTCCCATAGCAAAATTATTATCATGCCCTTTACAACCCCAACCTTGTGCAATTGACTTTAACACTTTGGCCATGCACAAAAATGGTTATTTCCATACAATATGTCGGGTAGACATTCCTTCTAACAAACATTAAAGTAGTGTAGTGCGTGAAGTTGGTTCTCAATGATTGATGATAACCATTGAGCTTCAGGGAACCACATAGTTGGTTTCATGCTTCCACCCAAGGAAGAAAACAAGCCATTATTATATTCATTTTCAAATGGTTAAGAAGAGTACTTCAACAAGGAATTCACTTAATGATGTGCCAGTTGTGAAAGAGAAACGTTGCCATCACTTCACTTCGTTTGTTTTTCACATCAAATTGTTCCAACATGAATGTTCGACATTGTGCATCTTTGTTGTTGATGTAGGTGCAAGATGATGTTTAAATTGTGCATTGATTTCTTAGGTGATCATTTGAGCACTGTTTTCTCTCTTCAAATTTGAGGTGCCATGAAAGTTAAGTTCATCCATAACAAGATTCAGCCACATTTGGCTATAAACAACATATCAAAGGTTGAAGAAATTTAATCATCCATCTAATTGCTCACTACTTACCAACCTAACATAGAATCAGGTGACTTGTATTTATTGTTTTTGGAATCTGGCATTAAAAACAACAAAGCCCTTCTTTCTTTCTTTCTTTCTTTCTTTTTTTGCATATTTTGTTTTAAGAATAGCCAATAGGCAAAATGTCACCACAAAGCAAAGAATAAAAAGAACAAAAAGAAAGTGAAAATAAAAGAGAAGAGAAAATGATGCATTGAAATATCCAAGCAATTTTTTTGGAGTAACAAAGGTTTTACTATAGCAAAAAGCCAAAAAAACTCCTTTGTCGTCTACACTAGGTATATATAAAGTTGGTTCAATATGGTAGATTTACAATACAAAACTTTTTGAACAGGAAACCTTAGCATCTAGGATCCTTTACTTCAATCTCACCTAGACATTTGATAGCAGGCAAGAGAGAATGTGACAATGCTAGCAAATTCAACATTAGTAAGGAGAATAAACCTAGTAACCATTGCATTGATTAGATTACAAGCAATTTATCCACGATTATCTACATTTATATGGATGTCAATACTAAACACATTTCTCAAATATGAACCAATTTTTAAATACAAAGTCACCCTTTTTTTTTGTATACTACCTATCATGGAATGCAATACTTGTTGGAATTTTGTTATTAACAGCAATTTGATTTTCTCCAATTTCTTTGGGGGAACTATGTATCCACTTCATCAATTATATGATACATATTAAGTTGTCAATTAGGGTTATGCATGAATGATAGGCAAGTATCATTTTTTACACATAACGTTGCGCACAATTGGACAAATAACCATGGGTTTTGAAATTTACCAATAAGTCTCGGAGTTGCCACTGCACCAGCTCAACATACAGGATGGACGGTGTTTGAACACGAAACACTTTTTTTGGTGTAGTCCTGTCCTATAGCTAACCACTACAGTTAGCTATTTACTAACCAATTGTCCACATGCATCTACTTACCTAATAGCCACCAAATGATCCTCACCCACCTACCAAAATTCCCCCTACCTACTTATCTATGATATTTACCCACTTACATAGGTAGTTACCTAGGTAGAGAGACAAGGGAAAGTAGAAGGGCTTACATGATAGGTTACCAAGATGAAAGTTTGGTAAAGGTCCGGGATGGTCGATTATGCCATTTTCTTGACCTATGACATAATCTTCTGATGATGATCATACACTTGTAATAGTGACCAAAATATGTTTGTTGAACACTATTCCTTTTTTCAGTGTTAAATCTGCTTCTCTAGACCTTGATGTCATGGAACGGTCTCACCCTTTGCCCATTATGTTGGGTGTATCATCTGCCTCACCCTAATGGGCTTGCCTGGTACCTATAATGGGCTGAGGCTAGACCATTCCATAGTACATAGGCAATGGGTCTCCAATTTATGGTGCAGCGGTTGGTGGGTGTTGGGCCACATAAACCCTCATCTTCATGGATATGCATAACCCTGTAAAGTTTAATCACTACCCATGTGGGGTAGGGGGAGAGGGTAGATGCAAAACATAAGGCCATTCGAATTCCAATCTTTACTCTTCAAATAAAACCAAATCAATGTGTAACATGAATACACATAGCACCATTAGTCCCAATCCAACTCAGGCTAGTACGTTTAATTAAGTTAGTTCAAGGATGAAGATACTTTTGCAACGACTCTTAAAAGGGTTCATTTGGTTGTTTCGAGCAATTGTTTTGCCTGGACTTTTTCAAGGGGCAACTAACAATACCCCTAAATTGACGTTTGAGCCAAATAATCCCGACCCAAAACTCATGGATTTTTTCAAATTTTAAAAATTCAACTTGGTAAAGCTGTAGAGGACTTCAAGTTAAAGCTTTTGGTTTTGCAACAATAAGATGTGGTTCAGAAATGGAAATCACTACCAATTAAATTTTTGCTTTGAACACCCCCTCAAAATTACAAGTTTTTGGAGAATTGGGCCAAGATACCATGCTTCATTGACCATAAAAAAATCTATAATAAATAAAAGGCACCAATATGAACAATGTGCAAAAAAACACATCTTAAAGAACATGTACCCATCTTAAAGCACAAGGCAAATGTCATCAAGAACCTAAACATACAAAGATTCTCAAGTGTATGAGGGTGAGGATTCCTACACCTCTTTAAAATGAGACGGATCTTGCACCTACTTAGGTAATTCCCTCCCACTTATAAGGAGTCGGTGTAAGATAAACATGCCCTCCATATACATTAAGAAACCTCTTTGAATGTGCATGTAGGGTAAAGCCCTAAGGAAGAGGGACAATCCCAAAATGTAGGGTCAGAATTGACTACCAGCCCTCAAAATAAGGGGCTTGGGATAAGGTACTAGTCAAGTTTAGCCCTACATTTTTTTGGGATTGTTTCACACCCATGGAATGAAAGTTATCATTAACCTAATTGTATGTAGATCATGAGGCATAGGAGAGGAGGGTTCTTGCAACTCCTTCTTAAGAGCAAGAGGGATCTTATATAGGCCTAAGGTCATTCCTCTAAGAGACCAGGGTGATCTTAGATCTATATAAGTAATTGCAAGATCCCTCCCACTCTTAAGGAGTAGGTGTAATATCCCTCCTTTAATCTTGGAAGGATATTCTCCTACATGAGGTACACTATAAGAAGATGTCATACACCATAAGAATAGTGACTCTCAGTACACGTCACCGCTTATAGCACTCTACCCCTTTTGAGAGCAATCCAATCGCCTACGTCAATTTTCGCCAATGCTCAAGAAGTTATCAACATAACAAAGCGTGGAAAAACGTCTAGGTTAAAACCCTAGTTTTGCGCTATTCTTGAAATAAGAGGCTTAGGATGAGGTAATAGTTTTTTTTTAATGTCCGCACTCAAGGGGCTTTATCCATCATAAAGTATGAGGTGAAGGTTATTTTGAACTTGAACATACACAAATTATGAAGCATAGAAAAAGAAAGGTTCGTATGCCTACATGTTGGTGTAAGTGCTATGGTAAGGCCCTAGGGGGAGGGCACTACTAGAATTTGCCTTGTGCAAGCCCCTTATTTTGGTAAGGCCCTTTATTGAAAGCATTATCACACGGTAAGCTTAGCTGTTTTTAATTTAAAATTATGATAAACCCAATGGGTAGGAACTTTTTTTTAATGAAAAGTGAGGAACCTTTTAGAAACTAAATAGTTCCTTCACAACTAGTACACTTTATAACATGTGATGCCACAACAATAGGAAAACAACATCAAGGCTCTAATCCACAACTCCTAAGGAGTAGGTGCAAATGTGATAAATCCAGAGCATTTGGCTCCAATAGTAAAGTTGATATCTATTGTAAAAGGAATCTTCGTGGATTTAAACTGCCCTCCAAATAAACTACGGAATTTCTCTGAGTCCTTTGCTTACATTAAGACAAGAGGTGCAACCAAGTGTTTTTGTGCAATGTACATAGATTTCCCCAGTGAATTCTGGCTCCACATAATTTCCCTCTGTGACCTTGGCGAAATCGACTAACCTAGTCCCGACAACCATGAAAAAAAATCATGGGGATGAACAATGAATGCTCCCAATTATTTTTCACCTTTGTTGAGAATGCAACAAAAGATATGAAGAGAATGCATCAAATGTGGGCATCTATCTTCCTTGGCACCAATACCTATCCAGATTCATGGTAACCTATCATCATAGGTATCAAGGTTCTATTTAAGGTAAGGTACTAAGATTACAAGTATCTACATTAAACAACCTTCATATGTAAAAAAAAGCAGAAACCAGAGGTTCTTTGAATTCCAGTCCTGGGCAGTTTTTTTACTTTTATGAAGAACCTCTGATTCCAGTTCTACATAATAAATTGGAACGGTTCCAGTTATGGTTTCAGTTCCACACATATAAATGAAACCCACGAATCCAGTTCCAGTTCTACATAATAAATTAGAACGGTTCCATTTATGGTTTCAGTTCCACACATATAAATGAAACCCACGAATCCAGTTCCAGTTCTACATAATAATTTAGAACAGTTGCGGTTATGGTTTCAGTTCCACACATATAAATGAAACCCACGAATCAAGTTCTTGGTCCAGCTCTCTTTAAAAAATCTGGTTTTGATTCCAAGTCTGAAAATGAGAACTGGTTCTAAGTATCCCAGACTGGAACTGGTGCTTCATGGCTGGTTCACCTCTGGTTAGCCCCTGGTCCTAGTCTTCGCAAAAATTAACTAATTAATTAATTTAATTTAATTTAATCTTCTACACATAAACATAACTGGGAACCTGGTTCTCGTTCTGATTCTTAACAAGTTTTGATTCTGGAACTGGTTCCAAAAATTAAACCTAGTTCAGATTTGGTTTTTACTAAACCCAAAAAAAACTGAATCGAAGCCTGCAGTCATCACTTGTAACCCACCAAACCAAGTACCTGCCCAGCACTTGCAATGGTAACTTAACCCTTTTATTATGCTGTTGGGTATGTAGTGTGGATGTTATCTTATTCTGTGTTGAGGAGAACCATTAAAGAAGAACCAAGGAATTCCATTTTTATTTTTCTTCCTCCCAAAACTTCACCCATATACAAGAGAAAGAGTAAATCATTTAACCTTTGTGACATGCACATGGTAATAGGAATGGCAATACTATTATTGCTCACAAAAGGTGACATGGGGTGGCATGGGTGTCACATAACCACCCAACAGTGATCATCACAATGTGTTACAATGCATTTACAAGATCATATCAATGACTGTATAAACATTTAATTAGCACTTAATTTTAAACAAATTGTTAAAATGTTGTAAAATTGCTAAACCTTGTAGTGGGCAAGTTTGTGATACGGCTAGTTAATTTGTTACAATAGACAACAACGACTGATCAGTAAAATCTTAATGTATGACATAAAGGTTTCCATGCCACTACCCATTACCACAATTATATATATATATATATATATATATATATATATGATGAAGAACAATAAAGCTTATATTGATTTGGGACATTAATATTTTGAGCGAGTATTTGTGCCCGAGATATTGTGTGCTTGCAAAAGGCACTACACAACCTAACATTGGCTTTGCATTTGCCAAAGGGTATGATTGCTCCAAATGGTTTGCTATTAGTAGTCTCCCCATTTTATAGTCTCAGTGTTCATGGTTATGGGTGAGGCTAGGGAAACAATAAGTAAGCCATCTTAGATGTGAGAAATACTATTGAAAACCCAAATACCAAATATGGGTGAAGCCACTCTAAGAGCCTCTTGACTTCTACCTGTCAATCATGTAACATCTAGCTTACTAAATTTTGAATACTTTTAAGAGACAAAAACTTAGATAGAAAACATCGGTCTGTTCTCTCACATGAAAAAGAGAAAAAGTTACCTAATTATGGAATCCATGATACTACTTCATGATGTGCATATTGCTCAGTTTTACAGCCATTTTCTATGTTATATGCGCATACTGTAATACCCTGGCAGCTTCAACACTATCTAAAGTATTTGTAAAAATGTTGAAATTTTCAAAAAATAATTTTTTTAAAGAATAAAATATTGTGAACAAAAATCTATTGAATTTTTTTTTAAAACATGAAATCTTCAAATTTGATCAATTATTCGACAGACATGTGTTGAAGCTGCCGTCATACTAGATGATGTGCTTATTACATACTTACAAGATGGCTGCCTAGCAGCTAGCACTGTATGATCCTGTGAATGTCAGGTTTTGGAGTTTTGATGACAAGCTCTGTGTACTTTAAAGTTGTACATATTACACAGTTGAAGGAGGCAATAGATGATGCAGTAGTAACAAGGGAGAACTGACAAATTCAACCCAAACAAAGATTGTTAAGGACTTTCATTTCAGGTCTTCTTTGTTATCCTTGATTGTCATTTCATTGCCATGAGTCCTCTTTGCATACGGTCTTTACCTGACTTTTGTTGATTGTTTGCTTTTTGTTTGTTCTTTGGGTTGTGTCTGCTTTGCATAGGGTCTTTATCTGATTTTTGTTGATTGTTTGTTTGTGTTATTTTCTTTGGGTTGTGTCTACTTGTGTTCTCATTTGCCTTGTACTTTTGTTGGATAAGTTCCCATCCTTGATTTTTTTATTTATAGGGCTTTTCTCACTTGTGGTTAAGACTTAGGACATCATTATTTCCTGACCCAACTACGTGTTTCACATGCCTCCAAGCCTCAGGATTGTATTTCACAAAAGAAGAAAAAGGAAAACAAATTCAATCTTTTTTTTTCAGGTTAGGGAAAATGGGATGTGGTAAGAAGAAGTTTTGGTAAAATCAATCTAATTTAGGTTAGGGAAAATGGGATGTGGTGAGAAGAAGGTTTGGTAAAATCAATCTAATTTAAGTTAGGGAACATGGGTTGTGGTGAGAAGGTTTGGTAAAATCAATCTAATTTAGGTTAGGGAACATGGGTTGTGGTGAGAAGGTTTGGTAAAATCAATCTGATTCAAGTCAGGGAAAAATGGGTTGTGGGGGAGAAGGTTTGGTTTGTTTCAGCAAACTTTGCAACACTAGTACATTTAAACCAACTGGAGTATATGCATCCCTACGTACAAAGGGGGATATTTCCCTAGAATTATGGTCTTTCCATAAGTCATAGCTCAAGTAAGTATGAAATAATAGAATGGGCCTTGGTTGCCAATTCTGCCATCTAAGAAGGGCCTTAAAAACTTGCTGAATACTTGCAGGTTTTGCAGGAAAAAAGGTAACAAGTTTTATGTGTTGCATGAAGACACATGGGAACCTTTGAGATGGACAGACTGACGAAGTCTGCTAATTTCCCTTCCATGCCCATGCCGTGTGAGTGACATGGGCTGGCTAGCCCACCAGTGGTTGTACAATTGATCAGAGTTTAACCATGGCTCTATTGCATGGGGAGGGGGGGTTTAGCACAAGGGCAAATGAAACCATATAACAAAATGGCACACAAGTAAAAAAAAAAAGGGAGATTTCACTACAAGAGCAAGTGTATATGTAGTAGGCATGTAGTAGAAAGTGGTAGGTATGTGGGTAGGTATCTACTATCTAGGTAGGTCCGTAGGACTCCAACAGATAGACACCAATAATGTTATCATATAGATCCAACCAATCCAATTCCACCAACGTATGTGGAAAATTGAGTAAAAGGTATGTTCTACCCATTTGGAAGGATCTCAAAGAAGCCTTTTATTTTTAAAGGGGGCTAATTTTGTCTTTTGTTATTTGTCTATCCAACTGCCAAACTTGTTGTTATGATGGAGCAATTGAAATTGGTCCACAATTTCCAGAGTTTGGGGAATTTGGGAAGGCATTTCCTCTAACTAAGTAACTAACCACCTATTGATTCTTATGCCCAAGACTTTCATCTAGGTTTTTGTTCCCAATAAGTGCCCCACCTAACCTTGGAACGCTCCTTCCTAATTTTGAGTAGCCACATTTCAGTATATAATGATTTTGTCCTGCTTTTAGGCTAGGTTTCATTTGTTGTTCACTTCTCTCCTCTCTCCTCTTCATTAGATGGGTTGCCTCCCAAGTTTGTTTGATTGTTTTTTCTTTGAAATTGATATTGGCTACAGTATGTCCCTCTGCAAATAAACCTTTATAGTAAACCTTTCTAATATAATATTTATTTAAATATTAAAATATATTCCATACATTTTTCAGATTAGTATAAATTTTATATTTATAAATTTATTGTAAGCCTCCACCTTCTATACCATTATTTTTATCTCTTTCTCATACAAGTGAAGTTAAATGATCATAAAATTTAATTAATAATTTTTTAAATTTTTTAATTAAAAATATTATTATTATTTTAAAATATTAATTCACAATTCTTTTTTATTTTTACATTAAAAATAATAATGGCTTCACCTTCATACAAATATTTCTCATGTAAAATAATCCTAATTCATTACATTACATTACATTTTTCACCATTGTAAATGTTTAAGAATAATAATTTATCCAATTCATTTTTATATATGCAATTCATAGGTACAAATAATGAATGTAAGAACTAATACAAGTGGAATCATAATATTTGGATATAAGCAAGTATGATTATGAACTTATCAAATTAACATCACACAACCTTGGATTAATCCAGAGTTTTTTTCCTTGACCATGGGCTTGTAGTTAAATTAGATGCCAAAGTCATCATGCATCCAATACCAAAATCCAACTATATCATCATTATGTATGAGTTTGATTACATATTTATATATTCAAGTTTTATCATAATTGGGTGAGAACTATTATTTCCTAATCCTTGTCTCTTGAGTTTTGTGTTGTTGATGGAGATGGAGATATTGCAATCCACTATTATCTTACACTTCCAAATTATAATTGTAGTTCCATTAACACCAACAACAAAAAATCATTCTACAACTTGATGTGTTGCAACATTTGTATTACAACTTACAACTAGTTTAAATGGATAGTTATAATATTGTGGCTATTTTATTTTATTTTCTTTTTTGGGGTTGGTTTTTTCATTTTTTTATGTCCTAAGCACTTATTATCTTGAGCAAAATTTAACACAAATGCACCCCCAAAAAAATATTTTGTGATAGATTTTTTATTTTGAGAAATATTGTTCACATTTCCCCTCTACCTCTAACTTTGTAACAATTTTAACGTTTTATGTGTTTTTTAAATGTTTAAATAGGTTATAGGATTTTGTTGCCACTTAATGTGAAATTCCTCTTGAAATTCTCACAACTAGTTTTATGCAAAAAAAATCAAAAAAATAAACCCCCTCACACATGTGTCCCTTGGATGTATTGTTAATGAAATAAAAAGGTTGATGTTAGTGTTGATCTAGTACATATAAGTTGATACATGGTATTAACAATGGTACCAAAATTGGTCTTAAAACTCCAATCAACTCGGTATTTATTCTAAAAGGTGTCTTTTTGATATTAGTAAACCCTTAGTGTGTCTTTTGCAAAAACCCATTTGACACCAAACCAACATGGTTTCACAATTTCAATACCAAAATGCATATTAGTGTTTAGGGTTTATTGTAGACATCTCCCTTAATATCAATGTTTGTTTCACATACACGTGATTCATCATTCTTTTTTTGAGTTGTATGATGTGATGTTGAATCAAAAGTTGATGGCAACAACATTTTGAAATTAGAACATTACATTATTTTTTGGTCAACATCCACTTCCAAATTCAATGTAGGTTGAGCACAAGTTTTCTAAAGGTTCCCAAATCTTATAAATTTTATCCACTCCTTGTTGAAGCTTGCATTTAGATTTGTGTTTATATTTTTCAATTTGTACTTTACATGTCAAGAGTTGTGAACCACAAAAAAAAGAGTGAAAATGCCTCTCTATGTTGTAGTAATTTTAATTTTGTGGTCATTTGTATTTATATTATGGATCTTCTTCATTGCGCTTATTGTCATTGTAAAGATATCCCTATGCATTGTGAAGTTTTGTGCATCATCACAAGAAAAAATCTTTTCCATTACTCAAATTCAGTCTTTTTTTTTCTTTTTATCTTTTTTTTTTTTTGGTTCGGATTGTGACATCATGGATTACATTTTTCTTGTGGAATGTTGTGATAAATTTCCATGCCATGAAAAAAAATTAAAGTTCCCTTTTTTCTGATTTTGTCAACAAAAATGTTTCTACATCATTTAAACATGATGTACATACATGTTTGTGTATTCACCATGGTGTATATGTTCCTAATACATTTGTACAATATACATTAAAGCATGTATCTATCAAGGATTGAACCCTAAACCTCTAAACCTCATGGATACACAATAAAGTCTTAACCTCCAAACCACTTCAACATTTTATTATCAAAAATGAAAAAGTTTGACTTTATCATGTTTGCCAAGAAATTGTTTAGGAAAATCAAATTTTAACATACATTTTCTTTTGCAAAATGTATTCAAATGCTACAAATCCAAAGATGATCTTGAAGCTTACCCAATAATGTATTCAAACAAAATATTATTAATTTTTAAAAATTAAATTTGTAATTGGGAAAAAAATTTAAATAACTTTTCATAAATAAACCAACAATATATTTTTATTTTTGTTTAAATTGACCTATAATCTTTATAAATTCAATGTGAATTCAAAAGTGCATTTCCTAGGGTTTTTTATTTTTTTAAATTCATTGCAAAAAATATGTCCATTTTTTGAAGAATTGCAAGTTCTTATTTTCCCAAATATGATTAGGTGTACTTTCTATTTTTTGAAACAAGATTGTCATATTTGGTTATAAACAAGCTGTGTAGTTAGAAATTTGTTTAAATCTTTTGATACTATGGTTATTTACGATATTTTATTGTAAAAATTTAACAACATATATTTTAAATTTGGCTCAGAAAAATTCCTTTTCAAAAAAAATTTTTTTTGATGTTGTTGCCCCTTTAAATTGGCAAAATTTGGTCATAAAAAAAAAATTAATTAAGTATTAAATATATTCATTTAATTATCAAGACCATATTTGTTTAACAAGATTAATCATGCATTAATACCAATGATTAATTACACAACATTCTTTTTTATAATGATGTGAAATATATATTTTACATTTGTTTCCTTTGTAAAAGGAAACACAATTTAATTTGGTGAAATTTTGGGTTTAAATAGTTAATTAACCGCCCCTCCCCCCAACCAACATGTTTTTTTGGTTTCAAATTTTCTTAACTTGGCAATTCTTATTGGCGGGAAAAAAAAATGAAAATTCAATGAAAAATGTAAACTATGAAAAAAAAAACTTGCCAAAAAATTGGGATCAAAAATTTGAAAAACAAATGTTATTCCTAATGAGTAAAAATATAGAATAATTCTAATCATTCCAACTTTAAACAATAAACAATTCTAACATCAATTTTATTTGAAAACATTTAAACTCAATCTTTGAAATCATCATAAACCTTATCCAAATTTTTTGAAATTTTGAAATAAATATCAATGATGTAACCAAAGGTTTTTCTTGTCAAGAATTTCTACCATTTTGCAAACATAAAAAGGGCCATCAACATCAACAAGGATTTTTTTAAATATATATTTTTAATTGTTTAAATGTTTTTAATTTAGAAATTTTACGTTTTTATTTTTTTAAATGATATAATTCTACAATAAGTTCTAAGACTTATAATCAAAATATAAAAATATTTTAATTTATAGTTTATTTTAAGATAATTTAAATTTCGAAAAAAAAATAAAAGGTTAAAAAAATAACTTGAAATTGCATGTCAGGAATAAATTAACAAATTTCTTTTTGTTTAAATTGACTTAAAGTCTTTATAAGTTCAATCTCAATTCAAAATTGCATTCATATTTTCAATATATAAAATATGTCCAATTTTTGTGGAATTGCATGTTTTTATTTCCCCAATATGAATAAATACAATTAATTTATTTACATTTATGATGTTGCTAAAATGGTAATCATCCATAAAACAATTGCCACATTTGGTTATAGATAAGTTATGTAGTTAGAAACTTGTTAAAATCTTTCAATATTATGGTTATTTATTATATTTTATTGTAAAAATTTGACAATATATATTTTTGAATTTGACAAAAAAAAATTTCAATTTTTTTAAAAAAATGTTGTTGCCTCTTTAAATTGGCAAAAATTGGCCACAAGAAAAAATATTAATTAAGTATGAATATAACCATTTAATTATCAAGACCATATTTGTTTACTAAGATGAATCATACACTAATACAAATAATTAATTACCTAACTTTGAAGAAAAAAATCGCAACATATTATTGTTTTTTAATGATGTAAGAATATATTTTACTTTTTTTTCTTTTTAAAAGTTAAAAATAATTAATTTGGTGAAATTTTTGGTTTAAATAGTGGGTCCCCCACCCACCCCAACAACCAAAATATTTTTTTGGTTTCTAATTTTCCTAACTTGGCAATTCTTGTTGGAAAAAAATAGAAAAAAATAATGCAAATTTAAGAAAAAATGTAAAAAATAAAAATAATTACCAAAAAACTAAGATCATAAATTTCAAAGAAAAAAGGTCATTCTTAATGAATAAAAATTTATAAGTAATTTTAGTAATTACAACATTAAACACATAAATAATTCCAACATCAAATTTATTTGAAAACATCATTTAAGTTTAATCTTTGAGAACATTATAAACCTTATCCAATTTCTTTTAATTTTAGAATAAATATTAATGATATAACTGAATTTGTTTTGTGATGAATTTCCACCATTTGGCAAACATAAAAAAGGCCATCAACATCAACAAAAGATGTTTTTAAAAAATATATATTTTTATAGCCAAAACATGGCTAATTTTTTTTAAAGATGATATTGAAGAAGATTACAAAATTAAAGGTACTAGAAAAATGAAAAACATTATTGATGTCATTGTTATTATCACCATTTATAATTCATTCATTTTTTAAAAATGAAACTTTCTATTTCATCTCCAAATATTTAAACATAAACCTACAACAAAACAAGCTTTAAAAAATCGGTAAATCATGTTTAAAATAAATAATAATAAGTACGAAAATATTTATAATTTTTCATAATAATAATAATAATAATAATTTTGTAATTTTAATTCATTGTTTTTAACATGGATTCTTTTCATACACCAAGGGAAAAAAATGGGGAGAATTTTAGGGAATATTTTTGAGATTTCTTTTGGTGTGGCATCATGAACTTTCATTATAATACATTTTTCCATGATGCTTAAAACAAACTAAGGGGAAAATACATATTTTAATTTACATAAATGTACGAGAATTAAATATATGAAAATTTTATAATTAAAAATTTTACATGGATCCTACACTTTGCATGCATGAACATTTTGACTTAATGACTAACCCATTCAAATACAAATGTGAAATTTCCTAGATTTTTAAACATCCATTTCAAAAAAGAATAGTGAATGCAAAATGTAACTCAATAGTAATGGATTTAACAACATTCAAAGTGAATGATTCAACTCATGTGCAAATGATAATGGTTCAAGAAATGCAAAAAAAATCACTAACCCATTCAAATTTAAATGTGAGACTTCCCAAATTTTTAGACGTCCATTTCAAAAAATATTAGTGAATACAAAACACAACTCATGAGTAATGGATTTAACAACATTCAAAGTGAATGATTGAACTCATGTGCAAATGTTAATGGCTCAAGAGATGAAAAAAAATTCACTTGTTCATTCAAATATAAATGTGAATTACAAATTTTTAGACGTCCATTTCAAAAAATTATGGTGAATGCAAAATGTAACTCATGAGGAGTGGATTTAACAACATTTGACATAAATGATTCAACTCATATGCAAATGTTAATAGTTCAAGAGATGCGAAAAAATTCATTACCCCATTCAAATATAAATGTGAAGCATTAAGTTGTTATGTATGTTTTAATATATATTAATAAGTGTAATATATAACATTTGAATAGTGGTTTCAATAAGCTCAAAGTGAATTATTCAACTCATGTAAAAATGTTGATAGTTTAAGAAATGTGAAAAAATTCACTAAATCATTCAAATATAATTTCAATATATTGAGTTGCATGTGTTTTAGTATTTTATAATAAGTGCAAAATGTAATTTGTGAATAATGATTCCAATATATTAAAAGTGAATGGTTCAACTCTAATAATTAAAAAGATGTGAAAATAATCATTCATTCATTCCAATATAAATGTGGGGTTTTTAATTGTTACATTTTTCTTAATAAATTATGGTAAGTGTAAAATAAAACTCCTAAATAATGGTTTCAACATGTTAAAAGTAGATAGTTCAACTCATGCACTATGTTGATAATTAAAGAAATGTCAAAAAAATCACTAACACATCATATTGCATTATGTAAATAAAATAAAAAGCTACATCAATTTTCACATCAACAATTTGAAATTATTAAATAATTAAATAAAATTCAAATTATACTAGAACAACATTGTGAACATAACAAATATAAATAATATTGACCATTAATTAGTGTAACAAGTCACTTGCAAATTTAAGATGCCCAAATGTAGTTGAAATGTAGTCAAATCAAACAATAATCATAACGTGTGGGGGTGGAAAAGGACAAAACAACATAAAATGATGAGTTGAAAATGTTAGAAGGATTCAAGGTTTCATGTTTCATCATCTTTATTAGTTAGTTTTCTAACTTCTATAATGACATTTAAACAATCTTATTTTTCATTCAGTTGTGAAACAAATCATGAGGAGGCCAAAAAACTTACAATTATTAACATCACTAGTGAATTGGTGTAACAACCCATTAGCATCATGGATGAAACACCCATTCACAAAATTAATGATCAAGGGCATTATGGTCAATAAACATCTTGGGGTATTCAATGTGCCAAATTGTAAAAGAACTAAAAGTCTTGGCTCTTGCATCATCAAACCTCCCTCCTTGGGCATCCTTTTTGTTCAATGATCCATATGTAATAATCCACATTCAAGTTGTTTAGGTGATGAGGTGTGTCATGTGTCACCCCACAAGTCAAGCTTCAAGTAATAATAACATCATGTGATCCAAGAAAGGTATGTTTTCTTACAACCCTACACATGGCATCACTATTATGAAAAAACATTATGAATGAACATAAGGTTGTTTTGGTTTGGTATAAAAAGTAAAGGAGGGTGGCAAAGGAAGGTGGTGTTGGTGAATAGAAAGGGAATAGAAAGGAAGACAATGTCTCCCACATCCATTACAAAAAATATATTGCCAAAACCCATACAAGTTTAATGACCTAAGTGCAGAACTTGGACAAGTTCATGATGATTATGAAGAACCAGTTGAACAATGTAAGGATTGGCTACTCTCTTGTTGTCGAGGGAATGGAGGAGTTTTTCAAAGTTGAAAAGGAACTATTGGATGATCATGAAGATGAACTTGAAGACGCTAACTTCACAAACATTCCCATTGTATTTTTTACACTACATAATGCACTTGAATATTTGTGTGTTTTCTTTGACACTTTATAGTTCATTTGAAGATTCAATTATGTTACTTCTTTTTACATTTTGTAGGGATTGCACATGACATGGCAATGGAGCATATCTTTTTTGTGCAAATTTGCACTTACTCTTTTAGTAATGTATGTATGTGATCATGAATCACAAATAATAAAATAAATGTGATTACATTTATTTTTCATTTGAGTTCATAATCCAAATGATTTTTAATCTTTCAAACACATTTTTTTCTTGTTTTTTTAGCATTTTCAAGGCTACAATTTGGCCTTCACATGTAAACTATTATGTTGGTTATGCACATTAAAAGAAATTTTTATTGTCTACGACTCCAAATATGACTCATTTTGGAGTCATACCAAACATTATATGATTTAAGGCCCTTTGTTGTAACAAAAAAATAACAAAGGACAAAAAGTCATTGAATGTGCAACATGACATTTTTCATCATATAGTCATGGAGTACAAGTCATATATAGTGTTAAGGTGTCATATAACGAATTAATAAAATATGATTGGTAAATAGTGGACCATTTGATTATTCAAATTATATACATATAGGATTATTATAAAATTATAAAATTTTAATAGATAATTAGGTAGGTAATAGGTCTAGGTAGGTCAAAAAAGGTTAGTAGGTAGCTAGTAGCTTAGCCTACCTAACTTGACTTATACATAACCTATGTAACCTACCTACCTAAACAATGTAACTACCAAGTGTGTGCATGAACGTGAGCTATGAGCTTGGGAGCGTGAATAGTGAGCTTGACTATTGTGAACATGATAAAATCTTTTTAAAATATTCTTGCCACATAGACAAAATATTCTTACAAAATGGACAAATTATTTTTGCCAAGTATACAAAATGTACAATCCACATGGGAAGCTTGTTTCATTTACATTGATGGAATGTTTCAATCATAGGAAGAATATTATATTGTCTTTGGTAAGGGATGAAAAAAAGAATAAAATACCCAATATAATAGTATGCATTATTAATCAATATTTATCTAACACATTCAATTAAAAAGTGAGACATAATCCATACATACCAACATTTTGAATCAATATTAATCTTATCCTATAGAAAATTAGAACATACATAATCAAAACAATACCAATTTGCAATTTTAAAAATAATGTTCACATTGATTTTTTTTAAAATTTGCTAAACCTTCCTACCTATGTGGAAACTATGGAACATGCTAACAGATGATAAACTTCACCCCAACTCCAAATAAAAAATGAATGAAATTTTCAAACTCCCCACAAAACATGACATGTTGCAATACACAGTACATGTGTTTATAAGTCACCCATTTCCCACATTTCCCCAATGAATTTGAAACCATAGTCACAAAATCCATGTAAATGTCGGTTGGGAAGTTCCCACTTATAATTTCATATTGCCTTTTACTCTTCACCACATGTAAAAGCTCAAGTAAATTTGTCCATAATTAAGAGCGGGAACCTCTAATGGAAGGTTGAAAGTTATTACAAAAGGTGACCAACTTCCCATTGATTATTATGTTCTTTGGACATCACAAATGGCAGTGTGCATTGAACAATTTTCCCATTCCATGTTGTGTGCCATGACGTTACATCTATCGATTGATTTCACTACTAGAAATCTTGTCATTTACAACTAGTCACTATGCAACTGGCATGCAACTAGTTGTCGTTTGTAACTATCTTGGTCATGTTTGCAACTACAAATTTAGTATTGTATAATTTTTGGGCCATACGGTTGTGTGTGCAACTAACATGCAACTAAATGTGTATAACATGGACATGTGTCATAAAAATAATGGCCTAAACTTATACATATTTAAATATTATACTTAATATATCTACATAGGTTATATACAATAGTATTATGTACCTCTAGTACTAAGGTTAACCCCATGCTAACTTAGGCTAGCCTAAACTAACCTAGTTTAAATAAACTAAAAAGTTAAACTAACCATGGCTAAATTAAGTTAAGTTAAGTTATTTATGGCTAATTTAAATTAAGCTAAATTAAATCAAATTAAACTAACCATGGTTAAATTATGCTAAATATTTGTGGCTAAACTAAATTAGGCTAAAATTGACAATGGTTAAATTAAGTTAGGTTAAACTAATTATTGCTAAATTAAATTATGCTAAATTAAGTTAAACTAAACCATGGTTTAAATATGTTTGACTTTATTTTATTTTGGAATATTTTTTCAGAAAATGTACATTTGATTAAACAAAAAATTATTCGAAATCAATTAATATGATAACATTTTTAAAATTATTATAAAGAATCATAATTATTAATTAAATTTTTATTATAATTATAGTGATAACCAATTATATATATATAATCCATAGGTATTATATATTTAAATTTTATTATTTATGTTAAAATATTAATGTAATAGGCTACATTAATTAACCTACAAGTATACAAACGTCCTAAGCAATTATTAATTTAAACTAGATAATAATATTAAAATCATATTTTCATTAAATAATCATA
>Ga0116227_10008016_pt1 | contig 20217 bp, 23 predicted proteins | sample S1TSphgellanicum_FD_89693 | JGI IMG/M metagenome (GOLD analysis project Ga0116227, IMG submission 89693) | Host-associated microbial communities from peat moss isolated from Minnesota, USA - S1T2_Fb - Sphagnum magellanicum MG | ecosystem: Host-associated > Plants > Peat moss > Unclassified...
GATACACACCATGAACCGAGGCCTCAATAATGTTGAGTAGGAACGGAGAAATCAGGCTAACGCGGCCGAATAACGCAAGGTCTCCGCATAAACGGCCGCTCCACATAAGTCCAATAATGGTGAGATCACCATAACTGGACAAGCGCCACCGCTTGATCCACTTCGAGGAAATGTTTCGCGGCACGATCGATGGTGCCAGCGTGCACCCGCGCGAGATCGTCAAAGCCGCGCTGCAGCGCAATTGCGCCGCCATCATCATCGCGCACAACCATCCGTCGGGCATCGCGGAGCCGAGTCAGGCCGATGAATTGATCACGCAACGCGTCAAGGAAGCACTGGCGCTCGTCGACATCCGGCTTCTCGACCACATCATCATCGGTGACGGGGTGAGCGTGTCCTTGGCCGAACGTGGACTTGTTTAAGTTTATTTACGACTGGTATGCGCTCTTTCGGGGGCGACGCTTTTCCGGGCAGGCAGAAGCTCATGTCTAAATGTGATTTAGCCGCTGACTTCGGCTGAGCTAGCATTCCGGCTCGTCATCAAGACGCGCGCCGACGAGCATCGAGTTGACCAGACACCAAGCATTACGATTGGAAGCGCCCCAGGCATATCGCAAATCTGCGGCGGTCAGCGATCAACTCCCGCAGCGTGCGACGGTGCGTTCGATGCACGACGCGCATGGGCTGTCCGTCGAGATCTGCACCACCGTCAACGGCCTGCTCGCGCTGCGTCAAGAATACGAGCGATTGAACCGCACCACGTCCAACACCTTGCCGTTCCTGACGCACGAATGGCACGTCGCCTGGTGCAATCAATTCTTGAAGGTCGACAAGAAGCTGCAATCTCAGGTGCATGTGTACGTGGTCTACAATCGTGCCGGCAAGTGTCTGGCATTGATGCCCCTGATCTCGAGCCGCCGTCAACTCGGTCTTCTCAAGATCCGGCATCTCGATCTGATCGGGGCGGATCCGGCAATCACGGAGATTCGGGGCGCGCTGGTCGAACCAGGCTATGAGCTCAGCGTTGCCCGGGCCGTGCGTCAGAAATTGCAGGAAGAGCGGGCATTCAGTTGGGTGCGCTGGAGCGGCATCGCCGGCGCCTTCATCGAGGCCTTGTCCGCCGGCAGCGATCGGCTGACATGGGACAATCCGAAAATCGACTACGTACTGGATTTGCCGAAGACCTGGGAGGAGTTGCGCGCCGGCCTCAAGCGCAACGTCCGTGAGTCGCTTCGACATTGCTACAATTCGTTGAAGCGCGACGGCCTGCAATTCAAGCTCGAAATTGCCGAAGACCCCGACAGCGTCAGGGTCGCGATTTGCCGCTTTTTGACGTTGCACGCGATGCGCGCGCGTCGTTCCGACACGACATGGCATGGCGATCTCTTCGCGAATCCCGTGTCGCAACGCTTCCTCCATGAGGTGACGCAGCGTTTCGCGGAGCGCGGCCGGGTCCGCGTGTTCCAACTCGTGATCGGCAGACAAGTCGTCGCCAGCAGGATCGGCTTCGTGGTCGGCGACAGCCTGTACCTCTACTACTCCGGCTACGACCCGCAGTGGTCGAAATACAGCGTGATGACCACGACCGTGGCGGAGGCAATCAAGTACGCCATCTCGCAGGGCTTCAGTACGGTCAACCTGTCGCCGGGGACCGATGTCTCGAAGACGCGCTGGTCGCCGCGCGAAGTGCCGATCGCACAAGTCACCCAGGTGTTTCCATCCGTCATCTCGCGCGTGGCCTGGGCTTTCTACCGGCGCGCGACGGCGAATCCGGGCCGATCGCCGTGGTTCACGCTGATCGCCGGGCGCGCCAAACGCCAATGGCAGTAGCACTCATTTGAAATAACCGGAGTAGCGCTCCGCATCACCCTCGAGCCACGGGTGATACGAATTGCAAAATTCGATGCGCTCCGCGATCGACGGGTGCGAGGCTCGCAACAACTGCACGACCGCCGACGGCCTCGGATAGGAAAGGTCATGCCGTACGAACTCGACGAACACGGTCGCGCACGTGTGATTGTCATGGGTCAATTCCAGCCCAAAGCGATCCGCCTCGTGCTCGAAGTGGCGTGACACGGCGAGCATCGGCGGCATCAATACGAAGCCGATGGTGCTGAGCACCAGCACCAGAAGCGGCAGCGCAGCCATGTCGCCGAGGTCGCGCACGCCGCTCGAGCTGCGGCATCTGGGCAATATCCAGCCGATGGTCACATGCGTCAACCACAGGGCCAGCAGCATCACCAGACTGCCCAAGGCGAGACCCTTCCACACGTGCCGAAGCACGTAATGCCCCATCTCATGGGCCATGATCTGTTCCACCTGCGCCGCTGACATCTCCTTGAGCGTCGTATCCCAAAGCACGATGCGCTTGGTGGCGCCGATGCCGGTCACGTAGGCGTTCAGCTCATTCGTATCGACGCTCTTGTTGACCTCGTAGACATCCGTGGCGTCGACACCGGCCCGCGCAGCGAGCTTCAGAATCCTGGCCTCCAGCGCCGTGTTCTGCATCGGCCCGAAATGGTTGAAGAGCGGCTCCACCCAGATCGGTTCGATCAGCGCGATGAACACCATGATGGGAACGGCGGCGAACCAGGCGTACAGCCACCAGCGCTTGGGGGATCGCTGCACCAGCAGCAGCGGTATCCACACGACCAGCGCGGCGCCGATGAACCCGAGCACGAGAGACAACAAAGCGTCGTTGCACCATTTGCCGAAGGTCTGCGAAGAGAGGCCATAGTCGTGCGGCCGGATGTAGTCGGAGTAGAAATCGAGCGGCAGATCCGCCAAGAACCAGAGGCAGGCCGCCAGCGCCAGATAGATCAACAGCGAAAAGTACCAATGCCGGCGCACGCGCAGCGCCAGATCGCGCAACCGGGCCGAGAAGCCGGAGAAGAAAATCGCCGCCGGCACCGCGAACGCCCACAGGGTCGATACCACCCAGAGCACGTTGCCGCTGCGGTAGTGGCGTGACGCCTCGGCCGAGGGTTCCGGAATCGAAACGGGTGCGCTGCTCCCGGCGGAGGGGGCTGCACAGCTCCGCCCGGAACCGCTCGCCATTGCGGCCATAACCAGGGCGATCAGGCACAGCCATCTCATGGCGGGAGCCGGCGTATTTTGCATGTCTTCAAGCATAGCCCGCCAGGGACGCAGAATTGCAATGAAGTTCCTCGATACTTCCCAGGATGGTCGGCGTAAGGAGCGTTCTGGTTGAAGCTGGCGGTGGTCGTTGCGCTATGCGATCGGGCAGACCGCGTGCCGCTGCACGTTCAGCGCCTGCTCGAACAGCTGTACGGACTTCCGGCAGCGATGGTTTTGGTGTGCAGGCAATTGGACGGCGAATACGCGGGCTACCTGCGGAACTTCGGCCGCGTGATACTGCCCCATCCCGAATACGCAACACGCTTCGGTGCGTACCAAGCCGGGATAGCTGCGTTGCGCGATCCGGCGGCGTACGACCGTGTCTTGCTGCTCGACAATTCGTTCATCGCGTTCAATCCATCGCAGTTGTGCGCTCGCGCGATGTCACCGCCTGCGGATCTGGATGCCGTGTCCCTGTCGATGGTTCACGCTCCCGTGCCCTGCCTGCAATCCCATTGGCTGTCTTTCGAAGGCTCGCGAATACTGGGGTCCAGCGCATTTCGAAGCTGGTGGGGCGCAACGCAACCCGGCTCCGACCAGGCGATGACGCAGCATTTCGTGGCCGGCGGCTTCAGGGTCGGCGCCATGTTCCGCCCGGACCGGGCGGCCAAGATCGTCGCCGTATGCCGAGCGCTGGCATGCGGCGCGGCGTCGCTGACGATCCCGGACGAGGGCCCCTGCATGCTCGACCCGGACACCGCGCTGTCGATCGACCCGACCATATTCGCCTGGGATGCGCTGTTTGCCGAATTCGGCGTGCTCTCGCTCGAACTCATCAAGTCGTTCCCTTACGGCGTGAACATCACGTCACTGCGCAAGTGGATCGCCAACACCCCGGGAGCCGCGGCGCTTGTGGATGAAGCCCTGCGGTCGCAAGTCTCTTGACGCGGGCCGGCAAGCTCGGCGTCGTGATCGCTCACTACGATCGAGCCGGCCGTTTGGCGCGCTACCTCGCGGAATTCGTCGTGCACTTGAGGAGCTTGGTTCCGGACATCGTTTTCGTCTCGACGGGTCTCGGCGCGGCGGGTGCGGCGCAACTCGAGCCATACGCGCGCGTCATCGTGCGCGAGAACGTCGGCTATGACTTCTTTTCATATCGGGTGGGACTGGAAGCGCTCGGGGACCTCGCTCGCTTCGAGCGCGTGTGGATTCTCAACAGCTCCTTCTTGATTCTTGATCCCGCCCGACTCTGCGAGCAGTTTTTGGGGCGGCAACGCAGCGAGGATATTCTCGGGCTCAGCAAGAGCACGGACCTCGACTGGCATTTGCAGTCCTACTGCATCATGTTTCAGACCCCGGAAGTGATCCGTTCAGCGGCATTTTCAGAATGGTGGGGACGGCTCGAGCCCATCTCCGAACGATTGGAGGTGATACGTCGCTACGAGATTGGCATGTCCCGGCATTTCACACGGTTGGGTTTCAGGCTCGGCGCAGCGTTCGAACCAGACCGGCGTCAATATCTCATGGCGGTGCTGCGGGCGATCGAGACTCGGTATTGGAAGATACCCCCAGCGGGATCCGGCCCTGCGTGGCTCAATCCGGCCGACGGCGAAAGGCTCAATCCCACCCACTTCATATGGGAGCATTTCCTTGAGCACTATGGGGTGGTCAAGCTCGACCTGCTGCGCAGCAATACCTTCAATGTCGATTTGCGCGCGCTGCACGGCATGCTGTCCGCGGATCGCCGTTACCTGTCACTTTGCGAAGATGCCCTCTGAAACTTTGAAGAGATCCTGAAGCAGGACTGCGCCGCACAGCACGCCGACGCCGAGAGCGATCAAGCCGGCGGCCAACGGGGCCGCATTGGCCAGAAAGGGAGTGAGCCACACGGACAGCGGTTTGATGCTGAACCCCAGCACCGCCAGCAGACTCGTCCCGACCAATATCGCGTCGCGGCAACGGCGTAGGTAAAGCCGGTTCAACGCAGCGATGGCGGTGCGGCGTCCACGTTGCAGCGCTTGCCGCTGGGCCTGCCAATCCTGTGATGGCTCGCGCGCGATCGCGGCCAGCACACCGGCGCGCAAGTCCGGCGGCGTGGCGGGCGGCGTCAACACGGCCGCCAGCGCGGTATTCAAGGCCGCGTGCCGTGCCGGCTCTGCCTCCAGGTGTGCTGTTTCATCGGTCATTTCAATCTCCAATTCGGATCCAATTCTCGAGATTTGCCAAACCTAAGGATTCCAGGCGCGCGAGCAGGGTGGCACGGGCGCGGAACAGGTGCGTCTTGATGGTTCCATGCGCCAGTCCCACCAGCTCGGACACCTGTGCGACGGACTGCTCCTCGAAATAATACAAAGTGACGATTCGACGGGTCATCTCCGGCAACTGGTCGACCAGCTGCCGCATGGCCTGGCCTTGGTCCCGTGCGTCATGACCGTCGGGCGCTGCCAATGCATCTACTTCCGCCTGCACCGCCACCTCGCTCAAGGAGACCGTGCGACGCTTGGACCCCAGTGCCGTGAAGCACCAGTTGCGGGTGATCGCGTAAATCCAGGTCGAGAGCGCGGCGCGGCCGTCATATTTCGGCAGCGCACGCCAGATTCGTACCAAACTCTCCTGCGCCGCGTCCTGCGCCGGCGCGCTGTTGCGCATGAAGGTAAAACAGAGCCGGTAAACTTTCGATTCATAGCGTTGCATGACCATGTCGAATGCGCGCGTCAGGTCGCCCGCATCGATGCGCGCGACGATGTCCGCGTCGCGCTGCGGGGATTCCTGCAAAGCGTCCGCTCGGCCGCCTTCGGTATCATCGGACGCCATCTACCTGATACCGGGGCGACAGGCCGGCGGTTTTAGGCTCCGCAAAAATATTTCTCGTCGGATCAAAACCTCCCGGCAGTGCGCCCAGTATCAAGCTCAACTGAATCGACTAAAGCGGGTGGCAAACATGGATACGCCGACATTCATCACCTTCATGGTCATGTGGATGCTGCTGTTATTCGGCGTCCTAGGGTTGGTTCTGAGCTATCGCCATAACCGCCACCTCATTGATTTGAGACATAAAGAACGCATGTACGCGTTGGATCGGGGGCTCGAGATTCCGGCGCCGCCCGAAGGCGCCGACGGCGCCGGACAGTACGCGCCTGCGGCGCGTTACCTGCAGCGCGGGCTCATCTTCACGCTGCTGGGACTCTCGTTGATGGCCGCATTCGGCGTCAACGCCGGCGCAACGAGCGCGCTGTGGGGCCTCCCGGTAACCGCCTTCGGCATCGCCTATCTCATCCTCTATTTCATCGTCTCGAGCAAGGAAAAACGCACATGAAACCCGAGAACCCGGGGCGCGCTCGGTGAGATCAGCCGCGGCGCACCGCAAACGGCAAGGTCTCCCGTTCCGCGCGGAACTCGAGCCAGTCGATGCCGTACCACCGCCGCCGCGCGAGCGTTCGCAGCCCGCAGCCGATGGCGAGCAGCGCGGGTGGCGCCATCCACAGTAGATGCCGCCCCTGGGCGGATTCGACCAGCAGTCCGGCGAGCAGCGACCCGGCCGCGAGCAGGTACAGGGCCAGGAACGAGAGGTTCAAGCGTCGCCGGAAATTCAGCAGCCCAAGGTATAGCGCACTCGGCGTCAGTGAGACGCAAATCGCCAGCGGAAACAGCATGTCGAAGTCGGCATGCGGCAGAAAGCGGATTTCGAGCGCCGCCAGACCGAACAGCGGTACTCCGATGAGCGCCAACGACTGCCAGGCGAGCCGCGCGGCGATGGTATAAAGCGCACTGCGCGCCTCACCGCTGCGCAGCCACAGGCGCCGCGAACCGCGGGCGAGACAGCCGGCGACGACATTGACGCCGACCACCGGCCCGTACAACAGGATCATGGTCCCCGCTGAATAGTTCACCGGGAAGTTATGGCGGACAATGAGCAGCTTCATCCCCACCATCATCGCGATCATGGCGAGGTGATAGATCATCCAAGTAAGCACTTGTTGCCGGCAGACGCGCCTGAGCGATGGTTGGCCGACCAGGAAGGATTCGATCGCAGCTTCTCGCGACACCCGGATCTGTCCGGCAACACGCTCCCTGGCGCGGCTCCACGCGGCATAGGGACCGGCAAGACGCCAAGCCCTGACGTACCAGGCGGTGAACGTGACCCACAGGATGATCCCGGCGAGCGCCAGTACATGCGCTTTCGGCATGCCGAGAATCTCCGGCTTCATGAACAGGTCGGCCCGCAAGCCCACTGCACCCACCAGTGTCAGCGACACCACAGAGACTATGCGTGATGGCCCTGTAATGACCTGCAGCAGCACGGCGCACGACAAGGCACATCCGAACAGCATCTCGAACGAACCGCGCGGACTCCCCCAGGCGAGTGACGGCAGTGGCGCGTCGGGTCCCACGAGCATCACGACAACCGCACCGGCGGCGGCCGCGATGAGTTGCGCGAACAACATCCCGCCCGCGAGCTGCAGCCGAGAATGAGGAATGAGTGACACCGTACGCAGTGCCGAAATCAGGCGGAAGTTCCAGGCACTGTAAACCGCGGTCATCGTCGCGGTCCCGCCGGCAAGCCCCGCCAGCAGCCCCACAGCGAAGGAGCGGGAACAACAGACCCGGCGCGTCGCGAGCAGTTCCGCGGCAAACGACAGCACCGCAACAACCAGCAGCCAGCGCTGCGCTCGCGTGCGTATGTAGAATTGCAGCCCGGTCTTGAGCACGCCTTTCATGAGTGCAGCTCGAGAAAGATCTCCTCGAGGCTCAGGCGTTCGACCGTGACCTCGGCGCCCCAGCGATCGGCCAGTTCGCGTTGCCGTTCGTCATGCCAGCCGGTCAGGACCAGCTGTACGCAACGGCCATCGGTTCGTTGCGACACCAGGCCCTCCAGCCCCAAATGTGAAGGCAGGTCAGCGTGCGCCACCAGCGTGACGCGCGCCACCGACTCCTTCAGCGTATCGAGTTCCCCGGCCCACACCAAGCGGCCGTCGCGCACGATCCACACCTGACCGGCAACCCGCTCGAGATCGGACACGATGTGCGTCGAGAACAGCACGGTGCGCGTCGGCGATTCGGCGATGTCCAGCAGTTCGCGCAGGAACTGGCGCCGCGCAACCGGATCGAGGCTCGACGCCGGTTCATCCAGCACCAACAAGTCCGGCTGGTGGCCGATTGCCAGCAGCGTTGCAATCTTCTGCCGCTCTCCGCCCGAGAGAACCTGGATCCTGCGGTCGAGCGGCACCTCCCACTCGCGTACCAGCCGCGCGATCAGCGGCTCGTCCCATGCCGTATGCAGCGCTGCGTTCAATGCCAGCTGTTGTGCGCCGGTCAGCGAGTCGAGCAGTTCATCCTGTTGCGGGACGAAACCGATGCGACGCTTGGCCGCGGCAGGCAAGTGGAAGCTGTCCTCACCGAACACGCGGCAGCTGCCGCTGCTGGGCGGAGAGAAGCCGAGCAGCACATCGAGCAGGCTGGTTTTGCCGGCACCGTTCTTGCCGAGCAGCCCGACGATGCTGCCGGGTTCGACGTCGACCGAGATGTTGCTGAGGATTGCTTTTGCGCCGATCACTTTGCCGAGATCTCGCACCCGGATCACGGGGGCGCCGCCGGCATCTGCGTCGTACATCATGTGTCTTGCTCCTGCATTTTCCGTTCGATCAGATGGGTCAGGTCCACCGCGCGAACATCCAGCTGCCTGGCCGCAAGCACCAGTGATTCCACCTGGGGCTCGATCTGGCGCAGCCGCTGTGCGAGCGAGTGCTGGCTGCGGCGCAGCGGCGCGATGGTCATGGGCTTGCCGCGGTGACGCTGCACCAGACCCTCCAGCTCCAGCAGCCCATAGGCCTTGGAAATCGTGGTTGGATTGACCGTGTACTCGGCCGCCACTTCCCGCACCGACGGCAATTCGGCGCCGGGCGCGAGGTGCCCGCTCGCGACCAGGCGCCGCACCTGCTCGATCAGCTGGCGGTAAATGGGCACGCCGGAGGCGGGCTCCAGCGTGAAGATTCTCGGCGGCGGTGGCACGTCTCTGTCCATGAGTGTACGAGTATACCCATACACTTGGTCGAAAGGAAGGCGTCGGTCTCTTGCCCGTAGCTTTGGCAAATTGCAGTACACTTTTCGCCCGCGAAGAATCACGAGGGATGCTCATGAACTTGATCAAGCTCATTGCCACGCTGACTGCATGCGCCTCATTGTCGGCCGCCTGGGCTGCTCCGAAGGACACTCCGAAGGACAAGGATGCGGACCCCCCAAGCAAACCCACCGAGTCGAGCGGCGACAAGGGCGACCCGGGCAGATTCGAACCCTTCAAGCCGGAATCCGCCGCGGGCTCAGGCACGGTGTCGATCGGCGGCCAGGCGATTGCCTATCAATCGATCGCCGGCACCCTCATCGTCCATCCCAAAGGCTGGGACGACGTGCCGCGCGATCCGAAGGCCGAGCGGGACAATGCGCCCCCCGACGGCGAGCCGAAGAACACCAACGCCGAAGCCTCGATGTTCTACGTCGCGTACTTCAAGTCCGGCAACCCCGGCAATCGGCCCATCACCTTCATCTTCAACGGCGGTCCCGGCTCATCGAGCGTGTGGCTGCACATGGGTGCTTTCGGACCCAAGCGCATCGTCACGCCCAGCGACCAGCACACGCCCGCGGCGCCTTATTCGGTGATCAATAACAGCTACAGCCTGCTGGATGTCACCGACATGGTGTTCATCGACGCACCCGGAACCGGTTTCAGCCGCATCGCCGGCAAGGACAAGGAGAAGGCGTTTTACGGGGTGGACCCCGACGCCTACGCGTTCACCGAATTCGTCACGCAGTTCCTGACCAAGTACGGACGCTGGAACTCGCCCAAGTACCTGTTCGGCGAAAGCTACGGCACGACGCGTTCGGCGGTGCTCATCAACGAGCTCGAATCCGAGCGCGCCATCGACTTCAATGGCGTGATCCTTTTGTCACAGATCTTCAATTTCGATTTGAGTGCCGACCGCCCCACGGTCAATCCGGGTATCGACCTGCCGTACCAGCTGGTGCTTCCGACCTACGCGGCCAGCGCGTGGTATCACCACAAATTGTCGCCCGACAAGACGGATCTGAATGCACTGCTCACCGAAGTGGAGGGTTTCGCCATGGGCGAGTATGGACGCGCCCTCGGCGCGGGCACCGATCTCTCCGCCGCGGATCGCAACGCCATCGCCGCCAAGCTGCATGACTACACCGGGCTTCCGGTCGACTATATTCTCAAGGCCAATCTGCGCATCGACGGCGGCGAGTTCCGTCAAAATCTGCAGGCCGACCAGAACATCACCACCGGCCGCTTGGATACACGGTTCTCCGGCCCGGACTTGGACCCCTTGAGCCAGCGGGCCGAATACGATCCTCAATCGAGCGCGCTGAGTTCCGCTTACGTCTCGGCGTTCAACGATTACGCCCGCAAGGAACTGCACTACACCAACGACCATGCCTTCAAACTCAGCGTTCCGATCTTCCAAAGCTGGAACGGCCTGCATCAGCAACCCGGCCAAAGCAGGGCGCCGACCTCCTCCGAGCAAGGTTTGAACGTCATGCCGGACCTCGCCAACGCCATGAAAGTGAACACCAATTTGAAGGTGTTGCTGAACGCCGGCTACTTCGACCTGGCGACGCCGTTCTACGAAGGCATCTATGAGATGCACCATCTGCCGATGCCCGCCGAACTGCAGCAGAACATCCAGTACAAGTTCTACGAGTCCGGCCACATGGTGTACGCCAAGGACTCCTCGCTCAAGGTGTTGCATGACACGAGCGCCGCGTTCATCCGCGACACCAGCACCGTGCCGCATTAAACGCGCTGCATGAGACAGTGCTGCATGAGACAGCGCTGTCTCAGACCGCGCTGCACCCCGGTGTCGCCCGCCGAAATCGCTCATGGATGACGCGGCCGCCAGCCGTACGGCGCTCGCGACCTCCTTGATGCGCGCGCTGTACACCCGGCTCGATCCGCATCCGCTGTTCGACGATCCTTGGGGCGAGCGGTTGGTGCCCGAGGCCATGCGCGGCCGTTTCGACGACGCCAGACTCCTGCGCAGTCCCGCCTTCCCGAACGTGATCACGCGCTCGCGCTACGCCGAAGACGCGTTGCGCGCCGCCGTGTCGCGCGGCGTCCGGCAATACGTGCTGATCGGTGCGGGATTCGATAGTTTCTGCCTGCGCCGCCCCGCCTTTGCCCAGGATCTCGAAATCTACGAAATCGACCACCCGGCAACTCAAGGGCTTAAGGTGTCGCGTATCAAGGAGTGCGGCATCGCGCTGCCGCCGACCGTGCACTTCATCGCGGCCGATCTCGCGAAGATCAGCGTTGCCCGAGCCTTGGCGGATTCATGCTTCGATCCCGGACGGCCCGCCTTTTTCTCCTGGCTGGGAGTCACCATGTACCTGACCCGCGATGCCAATCTGGATACGATGCGCGTCATCGCCCACTCATCCCCGCCCGGCAGCGAGCTGGCATTTACCTATGTGGAAGCCGCCCGGCTGGAATCGCCCTCCCCGGCGTTCGAGGAGATGCAAAGCCAGCTCACCGCCCTGGGCGAACCGTTCCTCTCGGGATTCGACCCCGTCACCCTGGCCGCCGACACCGCAGCTTGCGGCCTCGAGCTGATCGAGGATCTGACCGGCGCCCAGGCCCTGGCGCGCTACGGCAGAAGCAACGACCCCGCTCTGGCAAGGCCCAGCTCTTCACATATCGCCCTAGCGAGGGTCATGCCTAACTCCAACAGCCTCCTTAACCCCACCTGATGTTGAACGACCCTATCTGCGGGCAAGGCCACAGGCCGCCGGACGGGACCTGCTGCCTTTTCGGTCCCGTCCGGCGGCCTGTGGCCTTGCCGTCTCTGGCAGCCCCTGGTATAAAGCCCGGCTATTCTTCAAAGTTATAACGATTCGGAGAACTTTTGCCATGTCGCGAGTCTGCCAGGTAACGGGCAAGGGTCCCAAAACGGGGAACACGGTTTCGCATGCCAATAATCGCAAGCGCCGCCGCTTCCTGCCCAATCTCCACAGTCACCGATTTTGGCTGGAGTCGGAAAAGCGCTGGGTCAGCCTGCGAGTGACCACCCGCGGCTTGCGCACCATCGAGAAGCGCGGCGTGGATGTGGTGGTCGCGGACCTGCGCGCCCAGGGCTTGAAGGTCTAAGGAGCGAGAATCATGCGCGACAAAATAAAGTTGGTCTCCACGGCGGGCACCGGTCACTACTACACGACCACCAAGAACAAGCGCCTGCATCCCGACAAAATGGAAACCATGAAGTTCGATCCCGTGGTGCGCAAGCACGTCGCCTACAAAGAATCGAAGATCAAGTAACCGTCTCGTGATCGGGCTGGTTCGTGCCCGAACTTCCTGAGGTAGAAACCACCAGGCGCGGTATTTCCGCCGCGCTGGTAGGTCATCGCGTAGCCAAAGCCGCGGTGCGCGACCGTCGCCTGCGCTGGCCGATCGCCGCAAACTTCGAATCGGCGGTGCTCGGCCAGACCGTGCGCAGCGTCGAGCGGCGCGCCAAGTACATCCTGGTCGGATTCGATCACGGCTCGCTGATCCTGCATCTCGGCATGTCGGGCAGCCTGCGACTGGTGCGGCCAGGCACGCCGCCGCGCGCCCACGATCACTGGGACCTCGAGCTGGACTCAGGCTGGGTGCTGCGCTTCCATGATCCGCGGCGCTTCGGCAGTCTGCATTGGACGGAAGGGAACCCCGACGCTCACCCGCTGCTCGCGAAGCTGGCGCCCGAACCATTGAGCGACGCCTTCGATGCAACTTACCTCTATCGAGCGACGCGCAAGCGTAGTGTCGCCATCAAACAATTGCTCATGAACTCGAGCATCGTGGTGGGCGTCGGCAACATCTACGCCAGTGAAGCGCTGTTCCACGCAGGCGTCGCGCCGCGCCGCAAAGCGCGACGCATCACCCAGATCGAGGCGGCCAAACTCGTCTCGGCGGTCAAGCAGGTGTTGGCCGCAGCCATCAAGATTGGCGGCACGACCTTGCGGGACTACGTCGACCCTGAAGGTTCGCCGGGATATTTCCGTCAGAAGCTCTACGTGTATGAGCGTGCCGGCAGCGCTTGCCGCGTCTGCAAATCCACGGTCAAGCAATTCGTTCAAGGCCAGCGCAGCACCTACTGGTGCTCGACCTGTCAGCGTTGAAGGCCGACGAGCGAGAATCCCTGGATGCGGCGGCGGTTGGTCCACCATCCGAGGCCCGCGATACCGGACAATAGCAGCGGTAGTCCTGCCGGCAACGGGACCGGCGCCAGATTCAAGGTGCCGGAGTAGCTGCCGCCGGCGGTGCCCGACACGGTGCCCTCGATTTCCAGCACGTATGTACCCGCGTTCAGCGTGGTGGGGGAAATGACCGCTATCGTGCCGCTCGTGGGACCGCTGTTGAACGGCACGCTCCAGCCATTCGCCAAAGGCGATCCCGCCACCGGCACGGCTTGGCCGGGGGTGTAGGTGAACAGCGCAGCCTGCAGACCATCGATCTCCAGTGTATTGCCGAGATTGATGGTGGAGGTCACCGAATCCGCACTGCCTCCGGCGATCGTAAAGACGTAATCGTCGTAGAAGCCCGCGGGATTGGACGTCGATGTGGCGCTTGCGCCGACGCCGGCACCGAAGCTATTGCCATACGTATAGGAGCCCGGGATGGCCAGGCTCGTATTGCTGCCATAAACGATCGTGCCCGAGTTGGTGGTGGTATCGCTCAGACCTACACTGGACGCGAGGGCCGATCCGATGCTCATGAGGGTAATCGCGGTACCGACGAGGAACTTCACGCTGGTATTCATTGTTCCGTTCGCTTTGCTTTTGACTTCCGCGACTCTAAGCAATCGATGTCACACGTAGTCGATCGGCTCTATGACAAGAAGGTAACACCGAGCGGCCGGAAGGGCGGGCGGCGCTAGTAAACCAGGCCCTCGCCCTCGCCGCGCGGATCCGACGCCGCCTCCACTTTGCCGCTCGCGAAATCCCATGTGACCACCTGCATGTTGCCCCAGCGCCGGTTTTCGAGTTTCAGCGAGTGGCCCATGGCTCCCAGTTCCGTGATCTCCGCATCGCTCAGCGCGCCCGGTTCGTAATCGACTTCGTCGGGCAGGTATTGATGGTGGTAGCGAGGATATTTCACGATGTCCGCGGCACTCATCCCATCCAGGTAATTCAAGGTGCCGAGCAGTACCATGCTGATGATGGTGCTGCCGCCCGGCGTGCCGATGATCATCACGCCCTTCGGCGTCTCGACGAAGGTCGGCGACATGCTGGAGAGCGCGCGTTTGTTGGGTGCAATGGCATTGGCCTTGGCACCGACGAGACCGAAGGCGTTGGGGTGACCCGGCTTGGCGGAAAAGTCACCCATCGTATTGTTGAGCAACACGCCGGTCCCGGCCGGCACGCAGCCGTTGCCGAAGAACAAGTTCACGGAAATGGTGGCCGCGACCAGATTGCCGGCCGCATCGAGCACCGAGAAATGCGTGGTCTGGGTGCCGCCGGGCTCGGGCTCGATGCCGGGCAGCATATCCGACGGCATGGCCTTGTCCGTGCGGATGCTGCTGCGCTGCCCGGCCGCGTAGTCCACGCTCATCAATTGCGCCAGCGGCATTGTCACGAAGTCGGGATCACCGAGATAGATCGCACGGTCCCGGTAGGCGCGGCGCATGGCCTCGATGACCAAATGTTTGCGCGTTCCTGAATCGAACCGCGGTAGATCGAACCCCGCGAGGATATTGAGTGAATCCAGCACCGCGATGCCGCCGGATGAGGGCGGCGAGGCCGACACGATGCGCGCCCCGTGGTAGCTGCCGATCAACGGTTTGCGTTCGACGACCCGGTAGTTCTTGAGGTCCGCGAGCGTCCAAATGCCGCCGCCGGCGCGCACGCCCTCCACCAATTCCGACGCCACCCGTCCCTCATAAAAGCCCTTCGCGCCCTGCGCCGCCATGGCTTCCAGCGTCGCCGCAAGCTCCGGCTGTTTGATGATGAATCCCAACGCCGGAACCTCGCCTTGCGGCGTCAGGAACGCCCGCGCCGCCTCCGGCGAGCGCAGCAAAATATCCCGCTTGAAACGAATGCCGCCCTGCAAGCGCGCGTACAGAGGATAACCTTGCCGCGCCAGGCGGATCGCCGGCGCCAAGCTCTGCTTCAGCGGCAGCTTGCCGTACTTGCGCGCCAGGTAGTCGAACGCCGCGGGTTCGCCGGGGATACCTGCGGAGAGTGGACCGCTGGTGGAGGCGTCCGGGATCTCGTTGCCGTTCGGGTCCAGATACATGTCGCGTGTCGCGGCACCCGGCGCCTTTTCGCGCGCGTCCACCATGGTTTCCAGGCCGTCCGACTGCCGGTGCAACAGATAAAAGCCGCCACCGCCCAACCCCGAGCTGCTTGGTTCCACGACGGCCAGCGCTGCCGATACCGCCACCGCCGCATCGAAGGCATTGCCGCCGGCGGCAAGGATTGCCTCGCCCGCGGCGCTCGCCAAGGGATAGGCGCTCGCGATCGCACCTTGGTGAGCATGCACGGCCGGCAGCGGGGCGGCCGGCGATTTCGCAGCAGCTGGCGGGGCAGCACTTTGCGAGTCGGCGAACCCATGACTGATCGGCAGCGCCGTTGCGGCCAATATCGCCAGGCAGCGCAGCGACGAAAATCGCCGCATCAAAGGTTGGATTTCCGCTTCAAAGCTTGCGATGCCGCTTGAGTTCCAGCTCGACCGCCGGGTGCACGAATTCGGACACGTTGCCGCCCAGCACGGCGATCTCCCGGACGAGGGTCGAGGAAATGAAGGTGTACTGTTCCTGCGGAGTCATGAAGACGGACTCGATCTCGGGCGTAAGGTGCCGGCTCATGTTGGCCAATTGAAATTCGAATTCGAAATCCGACACCGCGCGCAGGCCTCGCACGATCACCGACAGGCCGTTTTGGCGGGCAAATTCGACGGTGAGTCCCACGTAACCCTTGACCTCGACGTTGTGTACATCGGCAAGCACACGACGCGCCATGTCGACACGTTGCTCCAAACTGAACATCGGAGCCTTGTTCGGATTGGCGGCAATGGCAACGACCAGACGGTCGAAGATGCTCGCAGCACGCCGCACCAGATCCGTATGTCCGTTGGTGATCGGATCGAAGGTGCCAGGATAGACGGCTGTTCGTTTATTCATCGGCCTTTATCTTCCCGTTGATGCGCGCCAGATGATACCCCACCTCGCCCGCCGACTTCGATTTGAGCAATTCCCAATGAGACGGCAGTCGCGGAAGCCCCGCCGCACGCTCGTTCTCCAGATAGATCAGAGCGCCCTCCGACACCCAGCCCCCGGCTTCCAGCCGGGGCACGTGCTCGGCCAAGGCGTCCTGGCCGAACGGCGGGTCCATGAAAACGATGTCGAACAGCCGCGGGTTGCCGCGCAAATAGCGCGCCGCGCCCATCTCCATGATCTTGCCGTTGGCCGCGCCCTTGAGGAGGGTGAGTTGCGCCTGTAAGTTGCGCGCCGCCGCCGGCGCCTGCTCCACAAACACGACCTCGAGCGCCCCCCGCGACAGCGCCTCGAGCCCGAGCGCCCCGGAACCGGCAAAAAGGTCCAGGCATTTGGCGCCCGCCAGCGATTGTTGCAGCCAGTTGAACAAGGTCTCGCGCACCCGGTCGGGGGTCGGTCTCAGTCCCGGCAAATCTGGAAAGGTCACGCGCCGGCCGCGCCACGCGCCGCCGATGATGCGCACCGAGTTGCCGTGGCGGCGGGCAGAACCCTGACGGGCCGTGACCTTGCGGTCCGCACCCTTACGGTTCGCTTCTATTTCCATTTGGGGGTACCCACTGCCGGTATCATACGCGTCCCATGACGAATGAAGCCGACACCCCGAAGGTTCGGGGATTTTTCAAACGATTACGCGCCAAACTGAACACAGGCCCCGCCTGGCTCACCACCGACATCAAGGAGCTGCTGCCGGGCCGCAAGATCGATGCGCAGATCCTCGATGATCTCGAAACCCGCCTGATCACCGCGGATGTCGGCGTCGAGGCCACGGCCCGCATCCTGGATGATCTGCGAAAAAGGGTCGCCCGCAAGGAATTGAATGACGTCGATGCGCTGCTCAAGGCCCTGCACCAGGCCATGTCCGCCATCCTCGAGCCGGTCGAAAAACCCTTGATCATCCCCGGCGCCATCAAGCCGTTCGTGATTCTGGTGGTCGGCATCAATGGTGCCGGAAAAACCACGACGATCGGCAAGCTTGCGCATCGACTACTGGCCGAAAAACATTCGGTGATGCTCGCCGCCGGCGACACCTTCCGCGCCGCCGCGCGCGAGCAGCTCGAGGTTTGGGCGGAGCGCAACGGCGTGCCCATCATCGCCCAACAAAGCGGCGCGGAACCTGCCGCCGTCATCTTCGATGCCATGAACGCCGCGCGGGCGCGCCATGTCGATGTGCTGATCGCCGACACCGCCGGGCGCCTGCATACCCAGACCCATCTCATGGACGAGCTCAGGAAAGTGAAACGCGTGCTCGCGCGTTTGGATCCCGGGGCGCCGCACGAGGTCCTGTTGGTGCTCGATGGCACCATCGGCCAGAATGCGGTGGCGCAGGCCGAGCAGTTCAACAAGGGCTTGGGCGTCACCGGCTTGGTTGTGACCAAGCTTGACGGCACCGCCAAGGGCGGCGTGGTGCTCGCCATCGCGCAAAAGCTCGGCATACCCATCCGCTTCATCGGCGTGGGTGAGCAGTCGGAGGACTTCGGCGTTTTCAACGCATCGGAGTTCGTGTCCGCCCTGCTGAAGTCCGGCCCGGACGCATGATCCGGTTCGATCAGGTCCACAAACGCTACCCCAACGGCCGCGAGGCACTGGCAGGCGTATCGTTTGCCGTGCAAAGCGGCGAACTGGCGTTTCTGACCGGTCATTCGGGCGCGGGCAAGAGCAGCATCCTGAAGCTCATCGCGCTCATCGAACGCCCCACGCGCGGTCAGGTCATCGTCAATGACCGCAACATCGCCTCCATCAAGGCACGCGGCATCGCGCAGTTCCGCCGGCAGATCGGCATGGTGTTCCAAGATCACAAGCTGCTGCACGACCGTCCCGTCATGGACCACGTGGCGCTGCCGCTCATCATCGCCGGCGTGCCGCGGCGCGACATCGACAAGCGCGTGCGTGCTGCGCTCGATCAGGTCGGCCTGCTCGGCAAGGAAAAATTGCGCCCGCTCGAGTTGTCCACCGGCGAGCAACCACGCGTCGGCATCGCGCGCGCCGTCGTGGCGCGTCCGTCGCTGCTGATCGCCGATGAACCCACCGGCAATCTGGATCCTGATCTGGCACGCGAAGTGATGCTGTTGTTCAAGCGCTTCAGCGAGGTCGGGGTGACGGTGGTCGTGGCCACGCATGATGTGCACCTCATCGAGCGTTTCGACGCGCGGCGCGTGCTGCTCAGCGAGGGCCGCGTCATTCTCGACAGCCACGCGATCGTCGAGGGCCGCTCCGTCGCTGAGGGCCGGTCCGTCGCTGAGGGCCGGTCCGTCGCTGAGGGCCGCGCTGACGCCGGGGGCCGCGACGGCGGCGATGCGAAGCCGTCATGAACATCGGCGCCTATTTCGCCCGCCACGCGCAGGTCCTGGTTGGTTCATTGGGCCGCATTGCACAGCAACCGCTGGCCGCCATGATGACCATGGCCGTCATCGGCGTTGCGCTTGCACTGCCTCTGCTGCTCAACGTGTTCCTGCAGAATGCGCGCATCGCCAGCGGTAATCTCACCACCGCCTTCGACTTGTCCGTCTACATGGATAAGAGGGCAGACACCGCCCGCGCGCAGGCGTTGGCCAAGCAGCTGCGGCTGCGCGGCGATGTCGCCTCGGTGCGGGTCATTCCCGCCGACCAGGCCTTGGCTGAATTCCGCAGCGGCTCCGGGTTCGGCAAGGCCCTCGATGCGCTCAAGGACAATCCTTTGCCCGACACCTTGGTGGTCACGCCCACCCTGGATGCGGGAACCCCCCAGGGCACCGAAACGCTCAAGGCGGCCATTGCCGCGATGCCGGACGTACAGATCGTGCAGCTCGACACGGAATGGGTAAAGCGTCTGCAGGCCATACTGGAGGTGGTCCGCCACGGCGTGCTCCTGACGGCCGCCCTGCTCGGGGCCGGCGTCATCCTCGTGGTGAGCAATACCATCCGACTAGACATATTGAACCGACGGGCAGAGATCGAGGTCATGAAACTGGTGGGTGCTTCAGATGGCTTTACGCGGCGACCTTTTCTGTATGCGGGCATCTGGTACGGCTTGGGCGGCGGTTTGTTGGCTGTGGTACTGGTCACGGCCGGCACTTTGTTCTTGAGCGAGCCGGTGGCTCATCTGGCCCTGTTGTACGGCAGCGATTTCCGGCTTGAAGGCCTCGAGTTCGTCACCATGCTGGAAGTGCTGGGGGCGGCGGCAGCACTCGCCTGGGCCGGCTCCTGGCTGGCCGTCAGGCGACATATCCGAGCGATCGAACCGGCATAAGTGTATGTTTTTCAATGATAAGTAGTTCAGTGAAAACACCGACTTGTGTAGCACTGGCGCGCAAAGAGTGCTATCATCCCTCTCCAGATGAAAGGAGGACTTAAGGTTATGACTACTACTGCTCTAGTCGCCAAACAAGGTGGGCTGGTATTCGCGGGACCGGTCGGCAGCCTGGACTCTTATATCGATCGCGTTTCCCAGATCCCGGTGCTGTCCAAAGACGACGAAGTCGCACTCGCCGTCCGCTTCCGTAACGAAGCCGATCTCGATGCGGCCCGGCAGCTGGTGCTCTCGCATCTGAGATTTGTCGTGCACATTGCCCGCGGCTATTTGGGCTACGGCCTGCCCATGGGCGATCTCGTCCAGGAAGGCAATGTCGGTCTGATGAAGGCCGTGAAGCGCTTCGACCCCGGTGTCGGCGTGCGCCTCGTCTCCTTCGCCGTACATTGGATTCGTGCCGAAATTCACGAATATGTTTTGCGCAACTGGCGTTTGGTCAAGGTCGCCACGACCAAGTCGCAACGCAAGCTGTTCTTCAATCTGCGCAAGATGAAGAAGAATCTGACGTGGCTGTCCGAGTCGGAAACGGCAGCCGTGGCCAAGGACTTGGGCGTCGATGTCCGCGACGTGCGCGAGATGGAGCAGCGGCTGTCC
>Ga0116227_10008018_pt1 | contig 20212 bp, 16 predicted proteins | sample S1TSphgellanicum_FD_89693 | JGI IMG/M metagenome (GOLD analysis project Ga0116227, IMG submission 89693) | Host-associated microbial communities from peat moss isolated from Minnesota, USA - S1T2_Fb - Sphagnum magellanicum MG | ecosystem: Host-associated > Plants > Peat moss > Unclassified...
CTATTATAAATACCTTGCTATCAATGGTCAAATAATGTGTATTAAACATTGTTAAATGCATGTGCATTTGCTTTCACCTTGTGTATTTCGATGAAATTTGAAATGGTCAAAATTCAAGCCTTTGATTTGAGGCAACTTTGATTCAAAGTTGCTAGAATTCAAATTGAAGATGAATTCACATGTGATTGATGTATTAACACCATTTCTAACATTTTCTAGCTCTTACATTGATGTTAAGGCACATAATATGTTGGTCATCATGTTGGACCTTTGTTTTAAAAACATTAAAGTCATACAAGACTATGTGAACAATATAGTTGTTAGTGTTGTTGAATATGATGTTAAAGTTGTGTACTTGTTATTATTGTAGGAATACTTGCATTTAAACCTTATGAATGAAATAACAAACCCAACAACATTTGAAGATGTCAATTGTTTCTTTGGGCAAATTGTTTTTATCGATAATGCCATCATGTCAACATTGAAAACTGTATTGTAGATCTTCTAATAGTTATGTGTATGACTACTAGAAACTAATAATCCTTTGGTTTGGTGGCACTACTACAAATATGTGTTTTTACAATGGCTTTTATGATTGAAATTTCAATGAAAACAAACAAATTGGACAAAGTTGTCAATAGTTAGATTGAACAAGTCAATTATGCCAAAAATTTAACTATTTTTTTATTGTCCAAAATGACGAAGATGATCAAAACTACCGGTTGACATGACTATTTGAAATGACTAAGATCACTAAAACTACTAATTGATGTGAAAATATTAATATATTTTTAAATATAAATTTTTATTTTAAATTTCCAAATTGAACTATGGACAATTTATGATTATATTGTTGAAAAAATAAATAAAATTTGAGTTTGATGAATGGGGTTCGTGATATGATGTCATGGACATAACATGTCAAAATTGCGTTTTGAATCTTCACTTCCTCAGCCACAATTCAAAGTTTTTACCACCCAACCACCACATCATGTTGTAATATAATTTGTTATTGCAAAATATATGAAAATTGTATAGTTATTTTTAATATCATGCATTACAATTTTATTATATAAAATAACTAGTTTCATAATGAAATTGTTTACACATGTACATTTTAAATATCATAATTCATTTCTAATTTGATAATTCCATTGAAATGTATACTTCCTTTTAATTTCAAAAAATATATATATATTTAAACCATCATTTAATTTAATTTCACTTCTGAAATTGCATAATTAAAATCACATGTCTTCAGTTTTGTAAAATATCTTTACTAATTTAAATTTCAAATTTGCAAAACTTACATTACTTCAAATTTCAAATTTAAAAATTATTTTAAAATGATAATAGTTTCAGTTTGATCTTCCATTTTTTCACATGTCATTTTATTATATTTCAAATTTTGTTTCTTAATTTTTAGGTGAATATTTTTTTAAATGAAAACATGAAATTCATAATTCACTTTTTTTTATTAATTAAATTAAAAATAGCTGAATAATATGTTTCAAATTATTTTAATATTACCACATCATCAAAAATAGTGTCATAATTATAATTGATCATAGTTAAATTAGTCAAATTGGTTAAATTAAACAATTCCATGTGGGTGCCACATATGATGCATGCCCAACATAGTGGTGTTTATTTGACTAAATAACTAATTTTCAAAATTGAAACAAACATACCTAAATTTGATTTAAATCAAATTAAACATCATCAATCATATTAAACAAATAGATTTTACTTTACAATCATCTTAGCCACAATGTTACTAGTAGAAAAACCATGTTTTTATGATAATGTGAATCACACATCAATGCAATTTTAACATGTGTTATTTTTGGCTCACCAAGTACTCAACATAATAGGCTGAATCATTGATTGAGTTCAACAAAATTTTCATTGTCATTAGTGTTATCAAAAAATTTCAATGATTTCATGTTGGAATTAACAACTTGGACCACCTCATTCTTGTTATTAAAAATTGGTGTAATGATGCCCATTTTGTGTGTGAGAGAGCCTAGGAAAGTTTTCTGGATCATTTTCTCACATGTGACGACACATTGATTAAAGAACATATGAAATTTTTTGAGGAACAAGGTCTTTTCAAAGAAGGTCAATTGATTTTGGCCATGCTTTTAAAATATCATGTGAGTAAGCATTAACTCAAAAGTTCTTTTGAACTTCTTTATAATTTGTAATATTTGTAAATCATATTCATTTGTTGTAGTAATGTCTATTACAGTCTTCTAATGATAAGGTGGCTAAGAAGAAAGTTGAATCTTCAAAATTGGTTAAATGACTTTAAACATCTTTGTGGTTCAATTGATGTGGGGATAACAACTTAAAAGTGCTTTGATTTTCTTGTGGGTTTTATTGTTCTATTGTTATGTTGATGCATGGGGCAACAATTCTAAAGTTGTGTTTCTTTTTTTGTTTTGGTTTTGCTAATGCTTGAAGACTTGACCCAAAAAAAAGAAATTGGGTGGATTTGTTGATGCATGAGGGCAATAATTCCAAAAAAAAATTAAATTAGTTTGTTGATGTTTTGACATTTGACATTTAGTATCCAACAATTCCTCTTTTTTTTAGTGTAGTTTGATTGAGGCATGGTTTAAGAACTTGAAAGTACTATTGATTTTTTTGTTCCATTGATGCATGGGGGTTTTAGTTTTAGAAGGCTTTGTATTTTTTTAGGATTATGTTATGCATGGGGATTTGATTTCACTATTCAAAATGTGACTTTCATGGTTACAAAAATAGGAATGTAGTCAAATTAGACTTGTTGTTTATACCATTTTTGTAGTTGCTTATGTCAAAATCGAATTAATGATGGATCTTATTTGAACATGTAGTCATATGAATGTAGTCATGAAAATCATGTTTTGACAAAATGCTCGTTGCAATTATATTAATGCATGGGGTTCCATTTTCAAGGTCTTTGTTTTTGGTGTGGTTTTGTTGATGCAAAGGTGACGCACCCCCAAGCTCCTTGATGGATTCAACTGTGAGTCCAAAGGTGAAGACAACAAAAGGAAAAGGAATTGGGGCACACTCCTTGCCTCACAACACTTCGGAGGTAAAGGGGCGTGTTGGAGTTCCGGGATGGGATTAGGAAGATTGACAAGCAATTCAATTACTCACATGGACCTGCACAAACCAAACAACAAGTTGATAAGTGTGTAATTGGAGCATTTTGGTGCACGGACAAACCACGAACAAACACAAACTCACAAGACTCACCATGGCTTAGACTTGGGGGAAGCCACCACCTTACCCCTTATAGTATACTTTGTGCTTGGTCACAGGACCAACACCCAAATATCATTTTGTCTCGAAATTCCCAAAGTTGGAATTCCCGTGACTTTAAGGCCCATAATTTTTTGTGCAAACCTCCCACAATAGTTTGGGAGATCCATGGCATAAAAAATTTAATTCATAAATATTATTGCTTACATATTCCAATTTTTGCCTTATATAACTGAATTTTTAAAGGGAAGAGTTGAAAGCACTTTAACAAACATCTAATAGTGTTTTACACTTTCAACCTCTACATTAATCATTTCGAAGCAACTAGAGAGCTTTTATTTTAATTAGCTTCATTCTAAAAAAGATGAGTGACCAATTTGAAGAGTGAATGGATCTACACAAATTTAGAAATCTTTTGGTCCTAACGAAGGATTGAAAAAACTTGAACCAACAGTATATATTATTTTAAAAACAAACCTATTCCACATTTGTATTTGAAAAATAGGTAACCTTCTAGAATTAACATAAAATGTTTTAACTTAACTTGTTTTAAGATTCTCATAAAAAACCACAAAATTCAATTGTTCAATGGTCAACTTGTCATTGTGTAGTAAGCATTTATTGTGAAAAATTAGGAACAATCTTGAAATTTTTGAATTTTTCATTGAACAAATATTTTTATAATTAGTATTGTGTTTATTGCAATAAGTGGTAGTTTTGACCTTAGGTTTACCTCTCTTTTTTCAACATTTGTGAATGACTACAAAATCCCTTGTTGTCTGTTAGCCATAACTAATGAACAATTTATTAGATGAAAAAGAATTGTATCATCGTTATTTTTTGTCGCCAACCATTAACAAAATTTGCAATATGTTAATGAAGAAAGAATGATGGTTATGAACCATAAGACTAAATACTACAATTGTTGGGAACCTTTGATGATAAATCAGGATTCTTTGATGATTTTGTTAAGGCACATCTTTGTGAAATTCAGGTTACAAAGTTTGTATATCATCACTTGTAGATGTTACTACCATACATTGTCTACCATCTAGATTGTTTGTGTAAGTCTTAAATTTCTTTTATTTGCACAATTCTACTTTACTAAGGATATGATACAACAAAATGTCAACTTTCTAACATCCTCACTATTAAGACCATTGCACATTCTTGTTATTTTCTCTCCCTCTTTTTCCCCTATTTCTTTCTTGTGTGTCTTGTAAACAATGGAAAATTGCAAGTCACTCCCTTTTGGAGTGGTTTTTTTTTCTTGGTTTATTAGAGCTTTGATTATTTTGGCTAGATGTGTGGCTTGTTTTTTTTTGGGTTGTAAAATTATGCTAGTCCTTCTTTAGGATTTCACAAGTAGAAACTTGATTTGATGGAGCTGAATTACATATATATGCTTTCAAACAAAAAACGTAAACCAAGGTTATAAATTTTGTATAATGGTTTTAAGTGTCTTTTTTTGTGCATGATTATGAGACAAAGCAAGCAGAGATTGAAAACTCTTCACATTCAATAACCGCAAACCTCCCATGTCACAATGCTACATTGCTCAAATTTTAATAGCCACTCAAACTTAAATATTGAAAATTTTTTTATTAAAAAAAATTTGGGTAATAACTCATTTCCATATGTGCCAATTATTATTGGCATGGAATATATTATGAGTCATGACTCATATTGATTAGTTGTGGTGACTCCCAATTTATTTATTTTCCTTTTGTGATGGGTGTTTTGGCCCATCACAAAAAAAATTATGAAGCTTTGGGAGGCCCAAAATAGATATGTTCTAATTTCCTCCTTTTGGCTGGTTATATAGATTTCAAGAGTAGAACTTAGGTCAAAGGACATAGGATCAAGTGAGGAGCTATAGGGAACATGTTGGAGAACACATTGAGAACTTGAGGAACAGGTTGAGAACCGATCAGGAACTTCATGGGAACACATGTACCCAATGTGAACAATATGTGCCTCTGTTTCTTTTTTGGTGTCAAGTTCTCTTTAGACGGTGGAAGAGGCACCCATTGTCTTCATTCAGTCCTGTGTTCCTTTTGCTGTTGCTTGCTTTTGCTTCCTTCTGGTTTCCTTCTGTCTTGCAAGGAAGTCAACTTTGGGGATAACAATTGGCCTGCTGCTTCACCTTGTTTCAGTCATACTATTGCTTGACTGATGAGTTGCTTGGACATTCTATTCTACGAATATAGAACACCACTTGTTGGTAGTTCAATTTGTTCATTTGTAGTAGCTGCATGATTCTGATTTATTCAAAAATCAGTTAGTAACCAGTACAAGCAAATTACCTGACAGGGTTTTTTCTTGTGGAGATTGGGGAATTTAAGAGGTTGAGCTCATCTTTACTTGGTCATTGTTGGGGGTCATGCTCTGAATAATTGATTCAGAGATTTGTGGTATCCCATGCTCTTTCTTAAAGGACCAGCAGATTACAAATTCTTGGCCTGTCTTGAATCCCAGATTGGATTCAGATTTCGTTGTTATATTGTCTTGAATGCTTTCGCTAGATAATATTCAAGGCCTTGGTGTTGCTGGATAGTGTTGTTTGGTTGGAATGGTTTCATTCTTTTCTGGTGTCAGGTTCTTATCGTGTTTTGAAAAACGATGCAATCTGAATTGTTACATTTGGAGGAATGATCAATATTATTGATCACCTGTAGGTGGTGTATGTTTCAGGCCATGCAAAGTAGAGTATGAACCTGCATTTGGCAAGATGTGGCAATTGGAGGACATTCATGGTAGCACGTATGGTTTGTTTTCCTACTACCATGGGGTTTAAGGCATCTGTTCATGTGGGCATTCACTTTGGGTGATGAAACTTGAGCTTAAAAGCTGTGCTGGTTTCTAGGGTTCCAATTGGATTTTTTGGTTCATTTGTTTTGTTGTTTATCATGGTGCTTAAAGCCTGATTTGTTTTCTTCCAGAAACACATGGATTCAGTCATTAATTAGGGCTTTTAAGACAACAGCAGATGAGAGGGCAGTGGTGGCAAAGCCGCAAAAGAATGTGCAATCCTATGCAATGCATTCAAGGGCAATGATCAGGAAGCATTCTAGAGAAAAGTATTGGATACTTGGGGTAGATGTTGCTGCTGGATGAGCAGTAGGAGGTGCTGATGCTGGTCACATTCTCTCAAATGTTAGCATTTACAACATTTTGTTGTATGTGCCATCAATTTGTCTCTTGAAAACAACAAACTAAAAGTCTGTTTTGGGTTCTTTGAGATCAACATTCAAGCTCCAGTGTGGTAGCTGCCCTGTTGAACAAATCGGTTTGTTGTAAAGGGTCTCAAAGTACTTTGCTAAAGATAACTCTCATATCTTCCTTGATTATTGATACAGTGACTTCAATCTTTCAAACCAGTTTTTTGTTCAAGTAACAATTTGTGCACTTGGGAACATCTGCATGGCAGAAATGGTGTGAGAACTTGCCCTTCAAATGGAGATACTTTTGCACGACTCCTCTTATGTAGTCATCCAAGAAGGTGCCTGACCATGCCAGTTTTTACTTTTTCTCCCTCCAAAATTTTCAAACATTAAGAAAAAGGAAATTATCTTTGATCTTTAATGTTATAGTCCTAATACCCATTTTATATGGGATCCATTAAATTCTTTGTAGCATTAATCTAGAAATTTTTTGCCAAGATGAACCACCAACAAAGACCATATAAAAACATCATATGAATACCACCAATAAAAACCAAATTCATTTGGTACCCTGGCAAGAAAAAAAAACCCTTCACTAGTTGCAACTTACAACAGGACAAAATCAATTACCTATTATGTTGTGCACAGTCAAATGTTGGGCAACATGAAAATAATTTTGTGTGCCCCCTTCTCTGCTCTAATTGCAAGATAGTGGCTACCAAATCATTGGTTAGCCATCAATAAAAAAAATCCTTCATTTTTGCTGAATATGGAATCTGAAACCAGCTACCCATTTCAGTTTTAGACTAAGCACGACCTAATTAGTTGATCAAATGCAGACTGTTCACACAAGATCAACACAAATCTAATTAGATCTAATTATAAACTTTAGGGTTATAGCTTCAGAGGTGGTAAGTCATGGGGGTTGGTTTGGGGAAGAGTACCTATACAGAATGTACAATGAGATCAAAACACCCCAGTAGTGTCTCTATTTCAGATCTTGTTTAGTTTTAGATGATGTTTGAACATGTGAAGTTTCTCCCAACTGCAAGTTTTGTATTCTACAAAATTTGGAAATGGATTCAGAGTTTTGATGCACTTTCATGATACCCATTCAAAGTTATTTGTCTTCAAACCCAACCTCTTGATTTCCCTCAATTCATGACTCTGTTATAGCAGCATCCTCCTGCATTTGCCTCCCAACTCATCATCAGCTTTGTGTTATGTTTTGCAAAAGAACTTATCTCAGGTTGGAAGAAGCTCAAGTTCTATCCTTTTTAGAAACAGAATTTTTGTGTGCAATTGTGAAGTCAATAACCAGGTCTTTCCTCTCACCATCATTGATAATGTATGTCCTCATCTGCATCTCTACAGAGTTTGCATGAGAAATGCTACGAAAAATTTTCAATTTAATGGAGAACAGCAATCAGGTGTTTCACAAAAGTTCCAGTCAATACCTGTACCAATCAGATGACATAATATCACCATTGGCTATGGGTCTGACAGATGAAATAAGATTCTCTAATCCACAACTGACACACTTCATCAGAAACAAATAAACAAGGCTGTGATAAGAAGCAGACCCTGCAGGATGACCACCAGATTCCAAACTCTGTGCTGAAATTAAAACAAAAGTGCACATTTAGACAGCAGCTGGACAAGAAAAAAGTTGAGTGCCATCATGGAGCTTGTGGATTATTCACATTCATGAAACAAGTTCCACATCAGGCAAGAAATTGAGCTTTCTGGACTATTCTTACATTCACGAAACAGAGTTCCATACTGATCAAGAGATTGAGCCTTTGGCACTATTTACAATCTCTTTACCTGATATGGAACTTGGCTCACAAAATGCAATTTCCATATCCACGCAAGAGATTGAGCTTCTGGACAATTTAGATTCACAAAATGCAAGGTTCCATATCAGGCAAGAGATGGGAGTGAAAACTTTTGCTTATGAAACCAAAGAGCTCTGGCTAACATACTATATGAAGCTGAGGGAAGAATGGCTGACCTCCAAGAAGATGTGTTTCTGCAGCTGATCTCCTTGTCAACCTGTGGTTGCAGAGCATGATGCTGAAGCATTCCGCCACACTAATTGTCTTCTGAGTAAAGCTTCCTTACAGCTTTGAAGCTCATCACAGACCTCGAAGATATTGGGCCTCTCATCAGGGTTAGTTGCCCAACATCTCTGGATGAGATTTGCAAGCTCTGGCTGACAGTTCACTGGCAAACATGGTCTCTCACCAGCGCACAGTCGATCGTATGTAACAGTGGGTACATTCCAGAATGGGCGCTTACCGGACACAATTTCATAGCTTGTCATTGCAAAACTGTAGATGTCTACAGCCCAGTTGTACTTGTCAGGATTCTCCTTGAACACTTCTGGTGCTCTCCAATTCGTTGATCCTTGCATCTTGCTTGAGCACAAGGAATTCTCTGGCAGCTTGTGGCGTGCCAAACCCAAATCCGTAAGCTTGATATGATAGTACTGGAGCTTTGAGGAGGCATGATCAATGCCCCCCAGAAGAGAAGGAACAACCCTATCAGTAGAAGAAGCAACAGATTGCTGCAGATGAGGAGAATTGACAAGAATGTTTTTGGACTTGATATCTCTATGCATTACTCGCTGGATGCGGAGGAACTTGAGAGCTTCTGCAAGTTGTAGAATGATGTCCAGCGCTACAGGGGGAGGGAAAGGCACATGGTGCTCCAGTTCTTCAGGATGTGCATGCTCCTTGTTCTTCAGAATCTTGTTCATAAGCTTGCGAAGATCTTGGCTCATCTTCTCCATCACCACTTTGTTTTTGGCTTCCTCCGTCCTTGTTGTTTTTCCTCCTCCCCCGCCGCTGCTGTTGCAAACCTTGAACTCGCAGTATCCCACCAGACGCACCACATGCGGATGTTCCACTCTCGCAAGCAGTGTAACCTCCTCATAGAACTTGGTGTCTTGGAGCGATTCCAAGTACATTGTCTTGACTGCCACTGCGATCTTGAACCACTTCCTCTCTGTCACGTACCCAAAGGCACCATGCGCGAACGGATCGCTAGTTCCTACCAAGTCCTCGTTGTCGATGCGAAGAAACTCCGAATTATGATGATTAGGATTTGAAGGTCCTTGATTAGGGTTAGGGTTTGAACCTCCTCCTCCTCCTCCTCGTCGCCTTACTGGTGGTTGAACATCCCTGAACTTGAGCTTGTTGAGCATGTAGTTTGCGCAACGAGACTTGGCGCTCTTCTTGTTGTTTCCCTTCGCGAGTTGTGTGCATTCTCTGAGGAGGTTTTCCGTATCTTTCACAGCATTCAACCAACAGTATCTCTTGTCTTCGTTGAAGCGATGATCGCGTGCGTTCTTGGACACCTCTGGTGGAATGCAGTTGAAGGTGAATCCGCAACTCTCCTCCAATTCTCCAATTGCTTTCTCCAGCCGGGTGTGGGCGATGTGAAACTCTCGAAGAACAAGGTAGAACGGAGACCAGAGAGGCTTTTCTGGGTTTGTCGCCACCAAGTCGCTCCGCGATGCTAGAATGCTTTCCAGAACCACCAACTGCGACCAATCTTTGGAGGACCCAACGCAGTCGACAATGAGAGCCTCCCCAATTCTCATGATCCGGCTGAGCTCTCCCAGAATATTGGCACAGAACAACAAAGCCTGGTTGCACTCTGCTCTCCAGCTTGCGCTTCTGCAGGAGATGGATGCTACCGCTTGTTCTTGCAACAAAGAAATGACGTTGGAGTGAGGATCCAGCATGGGTAGGTTTGGTAATCCCCACAACAACCTTTGCTTCAGGTAAGCAGCTTGTTCCCCATTGATCTTGAACTCTCTCTTCTCAGTCATCAGCCGTGTCTGTACACGCAGGCAGGAATCTCGCGCTTCCGCGATTGCAAGCAACAACTTATGGGTGGTATCGATCCCATGAGATTCTTCTTCTTCTCCCAATTCACATAGTTCCCAAATGGAATCCTCCCTCGCCTCTCCATCTGCTTCCGGCACTACATCTGAAGTTCTACTCTTAAAACTCCAATTCTTCATCGTCCACATGGCCATCACTAGTAGTTGCAGGCAACCGTCACTCCTCGTCCATTCAATCTTGCAGTTAACCAGCTCCTCCTAAATCAGCACCAGCGTCATCATCACCATCATCCTCCTACTTGCTCATCATCATAATTTCTCTCTACAATATGTTGTACAGATCTCTGTCCCTTGTTTCTCTAAAACACTTTATCACTGCTGTTGCTGCTGCTGCTGCATGTGATGTCTCTGGAGCTCAGGCATTTGGTCTCTCTTTCCCTTGTTTCTGTAACGTATCAATCCTTTAGCTGCAGCAGCATGTGATATATGGAGCCTCCTCCTCACCTGCTGATCTCCTTCCACTTCTGGTCCTGCAGCTGCTTCTAGTCCTGGTCCTCCCCAATTATCTTCCATGCTGGAACTCACATGATCAAACTCCAAATTCCCATAAACCCATCACCCAAATCCATCTTCTTCTACCCCAGAACCCCAAGAGCTTCAAATCCTCCAAGTCTAGCTTGCTTCAAACCCAAGAGCTTCAAATCCTCCAAGTCTAGCTTGCTTCAAACCCAAGAGCTTCAAATCCCCCAAGTCTAGCTTGCTTCAAACCCAAGAGCTTCAAATCCCCCAAGTCTAGCTTGCTTCAAATTCAAACCCAAGAACTTCAAATCCTTTCTTTAGCTTAAATGGATTGCAAAACAGCAAATATCAAAATCTCTATCAGTAGTACATACACCTTCTTCATATGTAAATACACAGATCATCAAAAACCGACAACGAAACTTCAACAACAAAACTCCAAACAACAAAACCTTCAACAAACAAAACTTGAGCAACTATTGAGAGAGCAACAAAGAAAAGACAAGGAAATTATTGCCTAGATTTTTTAATGCACATTTTCCTTGGGACCATCCATCTCCTTTTACGATAAATAGAAAGCGCCGCCCCTTTTGTCAACCCAAATAAACGTGGGAAAAACCATTTCTTCCTGACTACGTTGTCGTTTGGTCGAGACTTTGAGCAGTTGGGGGGGGTGAAGGGGGGCCTGCATACTACCAAGGCAAGGATATTGTGTTTAGATTCATTCTAGAGTATAGTAGCATAATGGATTTTGGCCCTAGGTAAATAATAATAGGTCTATTTTTATATGAGGATTTTTGAGAGATTATATTTTGGCTTGTGTTGAAACTTGAGATTAGTTATAATAGAGTTATAATAATATCCTGAAGGATTTTGGAATTTCTTTTAGAGGATTTTTTTGAAGATTATATTTTTGCATTATGAAATATTTGAGTTTCCATAATTCTTTCTTTTGCCTTAAGATACATTAAATGTAAATGGCAAGGCCACAGTGTGACACACCCCTTGTTATTATTGCTAGTATTATTGGTGTTATTATTATTTACTATTACTATACTATTATTATTATTATTATTAGTATTATTATTATTTGCTGTTGTTGCTGCTGCTACTATTATTAGTTGGGCTCCGCGCTGCTATGGATGAAATGGCAAAATAAATAAGGGTTTACATCTGAAAACTTTGTTATTTTCAGATATATATATATAAGATTCAAATTGTAACAAAATATTGCCCAATTATCATCCAAGGGGAGATTTAATCAGCCATCTGTCTTTTTAATTCATTGAAAATTTTAAAGCAATTAGAGTGGATAAACATTAAATCAGTTAACCAAGTGAGGATTAAATCTTTGAATTAGGTATTTAAGAGAGAATTTTTTATTAAAAAATTAGCTTAATCTGAAAAAAAAAAGAAAAAAAGCATGTTAATCTCTTGAAATAATCTCAACATATTTAAATAAAATAATACATATTTACATTTGTACGAAATTACATCTAAACATGAGTATGAAATTGAAAAAGACACAAAGATTTTTATTTTTTTTATAATTTGAAAAGACACAAAAGATTCCAAAAAGACATTGAAAAAAATAAAGAGATTTGTTTCTCTTTCAATATCTTAAGATTCATAAAGATATTTTGAAACATTACAACTTCTTAAATGTTTTTTTTTTTTTTCAAATTTTGATTTCTAATAATCAATCTCTAATAAATTTGTAGGTTAAAATTGTCTTTTTGTACAACCTACAAAACTATAGCCCATCCCACCTAAACCAAGTGCAATGAAATCATCTGTCAATGGAATTATTATTATTATTATCTGCCTCTTCCCCAACCCCCCATGCCAATGTACTGAAATTTTCCAGTGTCTTTCAGACTTAGGGCTACTTTTTTGAAATGCTTTTTAAGGTACAAGAGACAAGAGACTTCACAGTCTTGGGCTGGTTTGTAAAATGGTTTTTTTTAGGGTTTCATTATTGGGTCTGGGCAAATAGAATGGATATTTAAAGCTACCTCTTATATGTACTTTGGAATGGTCACGCCCCTGCCCATTCTGTTCTGTAATGTGTCAGGCATGAGGTGTGTAAGTGATGTACCACCCAATGTAACTGGCAAAGGGGCTTGACCATTCCCTGACATAAAAGGTCTGGGGTGACAGATTCAACAATAAAATAAATAGAATTTAAATCCTAAATGTGCACTCAGCCCCAAGTGACTTTGTCACCAATCCATAACCCACAAAATTAAATTTGAAACTATCTTCACAAAAAAAAAAAGATGATTAAGGCACCCATCGTATACAAAAATTCATGTAATTCTTTCAAAATGTGACAATGTGATTGAAACATTCAATTACACATGTCATAATAAGTTTTTTTTTTTTTTTTGGGTTTGAAATTTTTCACAAATGTACAAAAAAATATGAAAAATGGAAATAATTGATCACTGTTTTAATAAGAAAATCATTAAATTTTCAAAAAATTGAAAATCATTTTGCAACATTTCTTCGCTATTGGTTTTTAGTTCAGTAACAATTTTTCAAATGTTTAGGTAGGTTTTTTAAACTTGTCATCATTTAATGTGAGATCCCATTTGGGTTGCTTGTAACTACTGTGCTGTTAAAATTTGAAAAAGAAAAAAAAAAAAATCATGACAATTTTGGCTTTACAACAACATGATGAGGTTTTTTTTTTTTAATTATTATTTATTTTTCCCCAAGCTATGACCAATTTATCATACAATGTCCATTTTTTATTTTAATTGAATGGCAAAGCTATTGTGTATAACATACCTTGTTAAAATACAATCCCAATTGAGTGAGGGGTTGAATTCCCATCAAGTTCCCGAACAGTTCCCATCAAATTCCTCTTGTTCTTATCAATAACCCATCAAAATCCTTTTGTTCTCAATCAAGTTCTCAAACAGTTCCTATCAAATCCCTGTTGTTCCCATCAATAGCCCCTTCAAAATCCTTTGTTCCCATCAACCTCCTTTTGTTCCCAACCCAACCCTGACATAAACCCACACAAAGCTCTAACCTAAACCTTTGTGAGAAAGACCAAAAAAATGTGATAAAAATTTTTTTTAAAAAAATTGAGAAACACGTTGTGTGTATGGTGTGCAGTGAGAAAATGGTTATGGAGGATGGGCGCAATGGTTTCTTTTTCTTTTTTTTTTCAATTTTTTGGGTATCAAATTTTTGGCGAGATTTGACCCAACAATAGCAAAATTAGTCAAATCTTCACTTGAGTTTTTTTTTTTTTTAATTTAAAAAAAAACTCAATTTCTTTGTTGAAAAATGGTGAAAATTTCGCCAGAATAAAAAATACTGGATCATGGGCGCGTCAAGAACTAGGCAGGTGAGCACGAAGGTGAACGTTGAGGCTCGTGAGAAACTCGGGCAGAGTGCTCAAAGCATCTCTCGCCAGTTCCTGGGGAGGGTGGAAATGGAAGCTACAGTGGCAGACAGACGTGCGCCCAGTTCCACCGAGCAAAGCGTGGGTATTTTCTGCCTGCCAGGGTTTGTGGAAGATCGCGGGCAGATCAGCTTCTCTCGCCACGCTTCTTCCTTCATGTGTGTGTGCTCCGAGATTTTTGTCACCCAAACACTATGTCTGATAATAATGTGGTCGAGAAAACAAGATAATCTGCCACCCTAGATCTTTTAAGGGAGCTTTGGAGTCAAAATGTCAAAACCCTAATCTGTTAAGGGAGCTTCAAAACCCTAATCTGTTAAGGGAGCTTTGGAGTCCAAATGTCAAAACCCTAATCTGTTAAGGGAGCTTTGGAGTCAAAATGTCAAAACCCTAATCTGTTAAGGGAGATTTGAAGTCAAAATGTCAAAACCCTAAACTTTTTTCAAATAAAAGGCTCATGTATATGACAGTGGATTAGGTGATTGTCATCTCTCTCTCTCTCTCTCTCTCTCTCTCTCTTTCCAATTGGACTTTTTTCTACACCCCTTTGCTACTGGGCATGTAGAAGATTTTATATAATGATTTTCCCATGCTAAATTTTTTTTTAAAGTCCTTTTTTTTAATATAGGAAAAGTAAGGAAATGATTTTTATTTTATTTTTTCATCTTTTTGTTGTTTCTTAGGAAAGCTCATTTTCAAAGAGTCACAAAGTTTTTTGTGTATGTCTACAAAAGAACTCTCGGCTTTGTCAGTTTTCCAAAAGCAAGTATTGCTTCTTTGGGGGGACATGCCTTGCCTTGTGGTGTGTGGATACACCCACTAAGAGGATCATATCCCCTTGCCCCTTTGTCATTTCCAAAAGAAGAAGGCAAATTTGCCTTGCAAAGAAGTAAGCCCAAAAGAAAAGGCCATACATAAAAGGGACTTTTTTTCTTCTTTCTCTCTTTGTCTTTGTTCAATTGAAAATTGTCCCCTTTGCTTTGGTTGAAGGGAAGAGAGAAAAGAAGTTAAGTTCATGGTGTTCACAACCTTATAAGCTAAATCATCATATTTTTGGAGAAGAAAAAGACTTGAGATATTCCAAAAGAAATCAACCTCTCTCTCTCTTTGCAAAAAATTTACAAGCTTTTTCCACCCAAAGTCTTGATTTCTTCAACAATAAAAGAAAGTAAACATCTCTCCAATAAAGACTACAACAAAACTTGCAAATGTGCAAAACTGGAAAACTTTCTCTCTAAAGGTGCAAAATTATGACAACCTATGAAGACCCAAATGTCCTTTACCGTTTCTTGAAGGCTTGAACCATATCAAATTGGCTTGTACAAAGTGTAAAGGTTTCTCATATGATTATATTGTTTTAAAGTGTAATGTAAAACCCCAAGGTGGAGCAATTCCCAAAAATAAGGGGCTTACTTAAGAGGAGACCATAGCTGAGTGTAACCCATGTTTTAGAATGTCCCCCACTGTGGGCTTTACCCCATCGTAAAGTATGAGGTGAATGTTATTGTGAAATTAAACACACAAATTTACAAAGTCTTAGGAAGGTGAGGGACTTACACCTCTTAAAGTAGGCATTAATTTCTTCCCATTCTTAGAAGTAGGCCTAAGATCCGTCCTTTTGTTAAGGAGGGATATTCATACATATATGGTGCCCTCCAATACACCAAGAATTTTTTTCTGAATTGTTTATGCTTGAAAATAATGATGACAAAATTAAATCAGGGTATAAAACAGATCAAGTCCATGTCATGATATTTACATTTATTTTAACTTACTTTGAAACATAATTGCATATCAAATTACCTCATTTAATTTATAAATAACAATCTATATTCCTTCACAAAAATTTAAAAATGAAGTTAAACCAACATAACTAATGTTAAATGAAATGTGTAATAATGAAGTAGACCTTTAAAAAAAAATGAAAATATCAAATCATTTGCCTACCCTTACTTAGTTCTAAAAGCTTTAAGCTCCAAGTACTAAGTAGTAGTTTAAGCTAGTAAGTTGTGAAGTGTTTAAATATAGGTGTGGTTGAAGATTACTTGTTTCTCACCATTACTTTGGGAGTTTCAAGAATTTTGCCATTAAGATGTAATTCCCATAGACACAAATGTAATATGTATGGGGAAAGTAGTGCCTCTTATAAAATTTCAATCTATGATTGTTGCAAGCCTTGCCTTGAAGTTATGACATGTTTAAGAATAACATGCAATTTGGTTGAAAAATAAAAATTGGACGTGGGAAATTTGAAGGAAAACCCATGATGCCAATGAGAACATTGACATTGGTTAAATTGTGGGAACATGTTGCAACCTTCATTTGGGTCCATGATAAATTCATCACATCAAGAAAGGTTCCCATTAAAGTTGATCCAAGCCAAGTGTGAATCAAAGATATGGTTTGAACCCATGAAATCACATAGCCCAAAAGGAGAAGTGTGTTTGAATGAAAAAGTTGCACCTTCAAGACCCTTCAAGGTGGGTTTCCAATTTGGGACTTGGGATTTTTAGATCCCAAATGTTTAAAATGACATATTTGGAAAATCAAAACAACATTGAATGATGTGATTTTTGGATTGTTGAAAAAATCTAAAGGTGAAAACACAATACATGAGGACCAACTTGAGCACTTTGATAACATATATCAAAAGTATACACCTTGAAAATGTGTTGCATTTGATTTTGAGTTTCACTTTTGGTGTTTGGGTTTTATAATTTGATTTTCAAAAAGTTAATGTATTTAATATTATTTCAAAAATGAAATTAATTACAAAAATGAAATTCAAGGACTAATGACCATATGTATGATTAAAATTTTTTAATAAAGCCTGATTTTTGTTTTAAATTACTTTTTTTTGTTTAAATTATTTAATAAAAAAACTTTTGAAATGGAAATTTTAAAAATGGCCCATTTCACATTTCTAGCCATCTTCCATTTGAAAATGAGTCTTTGTCAAATTCTTAATTTACCACATACTTATGGTCATTACTTTGAAAACAAACTCATTTTTTATATGATAATTATCAAAATTTTCACATGGTTCACAAACTTATTACAATCTAAAATTCATTATGACATGAATTCAAACTTGAAGATGTTTACCAAAAAGTTACAATTGTTGGCATTTGTTGTTATTTGCAATGAATAAAAGTTTGCCTATTGAAGCAATTGAATGAGTCTAGGTGTTACCTTGGTGTTAATGTCTCTAATAATTAACATCCTTGATATCCCTAAATCTTATATTTGATGTTCTTTTTGCAAATTTATGTAAAGAGGGTAGAAACAAGTTTTAATTCAATGTTACAAATCACATATAAGATTTGAGGGCTACCACCTTTCCACTTACAACCTTTCTTAAAGCAATATAGACCTCATATTATTGAAATCTCATTAAACGCATCAATACATTAAATGCATGGTTTTTACATTCCTAACAGTCCAACTGCAATTACAATAAATTAACCATACTTGTTCATAATAATTAAATATAGTAAACCATACTTGTCCATAATGATTAAATATAAAATTTTTTTTCAATAAACTTATAAGTAGGTGTGCCTAATTTAACTAATTTTGATTAGCATTCTAGTTAGACCAAACATGCCTAATACATATGGAATATTGTGTGTTTATTTGAATTATATAGATGTATTATTTAGTCACTAAAAATAGTCATAAATTTTTTTACTTAGATTATTACATGTCAATTTTACTACAAATAACCATATTTTGACACCAATAATCTTATCTTTATTTACAAAAATATCCTATATATTATCATTTTGAATGGTTTTGTAATCCTACAACCTAATCACATAATAGAATCCTTGCCCATTTCAATCAAACTAACAAAATACATGAAGTTGTTATATTATTTGTCAAGTATAAAGTCAATGGAATATAAGTTGGAATTTAATTCTTTATGGTTGGCCTATAATTCATGTTTTGCCTTTTCATATGGCCATGATGGCAATTTCAATATAGTTAATCTAAATTGATTTTTGGACCCTGATCCTTATATGAAACATGTATTATCACATTGAAAAGAAATTACTTTCAATTTTTGGTTTCATGTTGGACATTTGGTCGTGCTTATTTTGAATATTTGTTTTCACATTGTGGATTTGAGATATTCTAGTTTTTTTGTAAGCTTATTTACATTAACAATGGTTGATGTGTTGTTTTTTCACACCGCTATAACAACTTTGGAGTCTTATAACCTTTATGTTTAAGGTTGTGAAGGTTTGGTGGTGATGGTATTTTTTATTGAACATCAAGGAGGGAGCGGATATGTTATAGGTACATGGACAATTTTAATAACAAATGGAACTACAAGTACTTCAAAACCAATAGTAATTCCTTTTATTCCAATTCCAACAATAAGAAAAGGAGGGACAACTATGCCTATTATGATTATCCCCAAATCTTTACCATGAATCATATTGAATGAATGACATTATTATCTAGTGTTTGGGTGTGTAAACTTTACAAATTAATCAACTTTAATTTGGTCAAAACTTGCAATGTTCAAATGCTATAGTTTGTAATTGGCAAAAGCTACATGATGTAAGTTGAGATGGCATGCACTTTACACATCATACCAAAGATTAATGATGGCATGAAATTTCATTATTATAAAAAATATTGAAAATCCTAGTCGTTAAAATGACTGGGCTTTGTAATTGAACATCCTTTGCAATTAAACGAATGAAATGACATGGGTTTAGCAATTCACTAGTCATTAGTCACATATGTCCTTTCTAACTAATATGTAATTGTAAAAGTTAGTCACAAACCATAAAATGTGTTGTTGTGATAGGTGAACACATATTTTAATCTCTTAGACAATCCAACATTCATAGCCTTGAAACCATATGGTTGTTGAATCCCTTGATGTTTTTCTCCACATCCTGAAATCATGCATCATAATAATTATTATTAAAAGGAAAATAAACATAACTTTGTCATGTTCATAAATGAACACATATGTTAATCTCTTAGACAGCCCAACATTCATAGCCTTGAAACCATGTGGTTGTTGAATCCTTCGATGTTTTTTTCCACATCATGCAATCATGCATCATAGCTATTGTTCCTAAAAGGTATTCACTTTGAAAAGGTTAATGATGCATTGTTCACATTTTTTGAATATTAATTTAAAATTCAATCATGTTCAATAGTTGAACTTAACATTAAAAAATGAAGGATATCAACTTCACACAAGTACAAAATATAGACCTTTAGTTTTTTTTAATTGGTATTTGATTTGTGAAATATTTGGACCCAATTTTTCATCATGTGTCCTTGTTGATTTAATAGCCTTGCATTTTTCTCCTTGGGTGTTGTCTTCTTGAACCATTATCACAAAAATCTCAACTTATTAAGACAAAACAACAATTTCAAAATAAACTAAACATTTTACTTTATCTTATGACAAGAATATTGAAATTAATCAAGGTTTTAAAACAATAAAAGGAAAATAGATACACAATTTACACAATAGAAATGAGGTCATTAGAAGAAAAACATATATTTTCAATTGCTCTTTGTGACTAAATTTTAATTACAAGAGACATTTTGCAACTAAAATCCTTTTAGTCGCCTAAGACAAGTCGCATGTGAAAACTAGTCGCAAATGACAAAGAGTATTATATGAAAGAAAAAGTCAACAAATACATTTCATCCTTTGACTCCATTGTATACGTATTGTCACATGCAACTAATATGCAACTATTTTGGTCACAATTGAAGGCAAATCGTGTGCTGCCACGTGTTTTAATATATGATTATTTATATTATGATTATTATTATTATTATTTTGAAATAATCTAAGACGTTCAATTCAAAGACTTAGATGATCTTATATTATGGCACGTGGCCCAATGTAAATATGCCATGTGACATTAAAAAAATTAATTTAATAAAAATATTAATATTAGGTTGGTAGGTACCTAGGTAGGTACATAAATAGGTGCCTACAATCCTTACCTACCTACCTAC
>Ga0116227_10008019_pt1 | contig 20205 bp, 13 predicted proteins | sample S1TSphgellanicum_FD_89693 | JGI IMG/M metagenome (GOLD analysis project Ga0116227, IMG submission 89693) | Host-associated microbial communities from peat moss isolated from Minnesota, USA - S1T2_Fb - Sphagnum magellanicum MG | ecosystem: Host-associated > Plants > Peat moss > Unclassified...
AGTGGTCGGGAGTCAAATTGCCAGTTTGACTCCCGGCCCTTCTTTTGCCCATAACTTGGGCTGCAAATGTCCGAATTGCCAATGCGAGGGCATTTTCGATATCTAAGTTTCAAGATCTTTCCAATGACACCAAGAACACCCCAATGCGAGGTGTTTTGCCTCTTGCTGTCGAGCTCGGAACATTCGGGAGTCCCGGAAGACTCCCAACCTTCAACTTTTCCAAGTGTTGGGCTTCACCCCCACACTTGGCCAAAGTGGGGTTGCGACATCGATGGTTTTAGCAATGCAAGAAAAAACAAACGAGGTCATGTAATCCCCACAAATTTTTGAAATTCCATCATTCTTAAATTGTTTCAAACAACTGCACGTCTAGTTCTTGAATGGGATATTAGGAACCATGACAAAAAAACTAAGCCCATTTTTGAAAACTAGGGCTTCCAGGAACATATGCACAATACAAGCCCTTGCCTTAGTCGCAAGCCCAAGGCTAGGGTTGCGACATCAAATGCAACAACAAACAAGTTACACCCATTTAGCTAGAAAGAAAAAAAGAAAATTCAAACAGTTGAAAGAGAACAAAGATATGGAAGAAGAGGATCCAAATTACCTTATCAAGTTGAGGTGCATAGTTGATTATGGTTGAACAACTTGGGCACATGAATTTGTACACCTCATCAATTGGGTCCCATCCTTGGGATAACTCTAAGCACTTTTGCGGAAATGCTTTAAACTTGGAGCCACATGCATTATTGGGGCATCTAATAGAAAGTTCCCAATCTAACCCAAGATCCCAAAAAACTTGAAATTCTTTAAACTCTATCCCATGGAAAATTTCAAAAAATTGCAAGGGTTGATCAATTGCTTTCCCAAGCCAACTATTCTTTTGCCATTAGATTTTAAGCAAATGATAACAATTTGTTATGTTTAAATCTATGTTTGCAAGTATCTAGATGAATGGAAGGTAATAAAAATCAAGGTGTTTTTCCAAGGCTTTTGGCAAAAAACACATTTTTCACAACATATAACATAATTTTGTTGTAGCTTCACACTAGATAGGCATCTACATTTTAATGTTTTTGGTCCTTTGCAAAAGTCCTCATAGCTTGGAACAAATAGGTGAGGTGGGTGAATTTCACCAATGTTTCCATTGTAGACCCTCCATCTAACTGGTTTTGTCATTACTCATTTTTTGCAAAACTTCATAAGTTGGCCCTAGGAAGACAAGGCTTACACTTTAATCGGGTTTTGACCCACACCCAATGTCATTGTACGCACCAAGTGAGGTGAGCCCTTTGAAATTCCTAAAACATGTCATGAAAATGGATTAATTACTTGGTCATGTGTCTAGTCCTACATATCTTAAGGGCAAATAACTTAGCAAGTCCCATAGATGTCTAGCCTTTTGCATCATTAGCATTTTCCCCTTCACCAAATAGTCATGATAGGACTTTGTTTTGAAGCATGATTGAAGCTTTTGCTTCATCCATGTCCCTTTGCAATTCCACAACTTGGTTGGTGATTGCTAAATCCAAAGTCATGTCTCCACGACATGGAACTAAAAACAATTCATCAATGAAGGCAACACCTTCTTGAGTAACCTCTAGTGCAGGCTCAACATCATCTACATTGGAGAGTGGGATGAAGGTTCATGAACTAGAGAATGATGCTCTAATAAAGGGGAAGACATTTCTTGATTTGCAAAAAAGGTCCTATGTTGGCCTTTAGCTAGTTGGTTGGGCTTGCTAATTCTTTTCAACGAGCTAAATGTTGATAGAAGATTGAATTTGACACAAATTTCCCACCACACCTAGGGGGCATGCATCTTTTTGACCTTGCTCTATGTGGGCAGTCCATCCTTGTATCATCACATAAAATTTAAGTTAGTGTGAATTTAGGGGGTTTCACTCATGATGTATGAGAATTTATTGTTAATTTCTATTATTTATATAATAGTGGTATATTTAATGAAATTTCTTAAACAAGTAACTAGCATGGTGAGGAAGTGTAAATAGAAAATGGCAACAGAACATAATGCAATTAAATCTACAAGTAGAATAACATTCAAAGTCCTTTAGGATCGGTAATGAAAAAAATGAAACTTGATTAGTAGTAGAACTTTTTGTTTTGGAAAAAATTGGTCATGGTGATGCTTCAAAACCTTGGATTAAAATGTAGATCAATGAGTTTCTAGAGGGATGTGGAGGTTGGATATCTCCTCCACCTTCGACCACATCAGTAGTAATAGTAATTCAACAGCTCATAGCAACAACAAAATTTGAATTTCCCTAGAAAATTCCTTCAATGCAATAAGAATAACTCTTTTCCATCCAAATCATGAGCATTGCTTGCTGTAAGTAATAAATCTTAAACATGTGGTGGCTAGAGTTTTTGGCATTGGGTTCATTTTTCCTATGTCAATGTATAACATCACTTGTTAGAAATCAATGGATGTAATAGAAGACTTGTTCATTTGAATTTTAAGTGTTGTTGCTTGCAGTGTAGATGTCCCTATGACATGGTATGCCATTTGAGCATATCTTGAGATGGTAATATTAGTAAATACTTTTCAAGCATGCTCAATGCCCCCCACATCTTGCAAGCCTGTTAATCTACTATTGCACACCGAACATTACATTTGTAATCAAGATTGCTATATTGTGAACCTTTGAACATGAGCATGACCTTGTGAACATGAGCATGTGAGTAGGATGGAATATTTTTGAGCATCTTTTAATGACATGGATGGAATATGCTAGGAATATTTTTTGCCAAATTGGACAAAATCTTTATTGATGTGGTAAAATATTTTGCCACATGTATATGGATGGATGAACAATAAATGAACTTTTTGGATGAAAAAATATGAAAAATCTTATTTGTTGAAAAAGTTTAGATAACACGAGTTTATGGACAAGGATTTAAAGGATTAAGCATTCATTCCAAGTCTATAATACCTTAATGGGCTACGATTTACTTTCCCCTTATCTTCTGAAATAAGGTATGTTTCAAGATTGCCAAAAGTGTTTTTTGTAACAATGTATTTATGAAAAGCACCAACTAATCAAAAGGAAAAAATGAGATTGATTTCAATGTGGTGTTCCCCATATGTGAATTTAAATCTTTTTCAATGCAGATTACTTTTAAACCCAAATATTTTGCTCAAAATTGTTTTGTACAAGTTTTATATATTTGGGCCAAAGGGATATGAATTTGAAATATTTTCTTGGGAGCCCATACATCAACACCCTTTTTAGAACTTTTAGTGTTGAATCATAGAGGTTCATGCTAACAGACAACTTTTATTTTTGAATGTTTTTTGTGATGTTTGGTAATTATTTAAAAAAATTTGGTTGAAATTTTTTAAATATATTTTGTGACACATTCAATTTTTGATTTAAAAAATATTTTTATGTATGGCAATCAATTTGCGTAAAACAAAACTTATTAATAGTAAAATATTAGTAAAAAATAAAATTTGTGTATGTTCATCATCCAAAACACTATAATTCTCAAACTACTTTAGTTGAACATATTATTCTACATTTAGCCAACAAGTATGAAATTGAAATTACTTTACTTCAACTAGACAAAAAGTCACTTCTACTTCCTAGGAATTAGAAAACGAAAATTGGTTTTATTTAACTACTACACCACTTTTATTTAATTTTTTTTTTTTTTGATGTTTAGAATACGACAACATATTTTGAATAAAAATGCTAGAAAATGGGGAAAAGCGGTGTATGAAAAATAATTCTTCTGACAAAAAACTACATTAATCAATGTTACCACATTAATTTCAAACCACTATTGTAAAAATAGAAAGAAAAAAATTGTGGCCATTGTTTGCCAATGATTAGTAGACCATTAGAGTTACATTTTGGTGAGTATTTAATCCACAAGCTTTCATAACACACATTAACAACCACACATTTCCCATGCTGTGAGCATTCTATGTGCGATTTTGTTTTTGAGTTCCTTGTTTTCTTGCAAAAAACAAACATGCCTTGCAAGATTAAAATTTATCCAATAGTGATTTCCATGTTTGATGAAGACTTTCTTAATAACTTACTATAGGCTCTAGGAGACAATCCATGATTAGCACATTTGGCAAATCGGAATTACAAAACTCAACTATTGAGATGAATCGATTACCTACTAGAATTTGTTTCCTAGAATAAGTATGCGCTCAAGACAATAATCGAAAAAAAGTGGCTATAGAACTAGACTAACCTAGAGGAGGATATTTACAAATCACCACAACTTGTTTATTGCAAAGACGTGGACACATTGGTGCCAGTGGTAAGAACTCGCATTGAAACTACACCTCCAATGCTAGAATCTTGGAGTGACAGTGATGAAGACATGTTGGAAGATATGGTGGAGTCATCCATGGGAGAGCACAATGAAATAACTTCAAATCTTCAAGGCTCCCTTCCTTACTATAGAAGAAGGGGGTGATAGATATTTAGAGGTAGAAAGCATTGTTGTGAGTTATGCCATGTAATGATTCAAGATGAATGATAAGAAGATTTTTGAATTGTGCAAGATTTCTCTAGGTGTGTAACTTTGTCTTTTTTTCTTTTGTGGGGGTGAGTTGAACAAGACTACTAGTCTTAGTCTTTATGAACTTGGACCATTGAAAGAAACAGACATTTTCATTCAATGTTTGTGTACACATTTTGGAGTACACTCAATTTGGGCTCTGAAGGGAAGTGGAAACCTTAAACCCTTCCCAAGATATATAAGAATGAAAAAGAACACAAAAACATTTTGGTTTATTTGACAAGTTGAAGCAAATTCAACAAAAAAACTAAAGATAATTCTATTTGTTTCAAAAGTTGGAAAAACTTCTTTGATCAAAAGCAGACGACTTGTATTAAAAGCACATCAATGCAAGTAGCCCCTTTCGTTTCATGATGTTATGATTCAATTTGAAAACAAGGTAGGCATATTGTAATTCTATTTCATTTAGATTCTAAATTCTTGACATTGTAGGGGGCAAGCAGTTGGAGTGAGGTTACAAATGATAGAATTCAAAATGTAGAGATTTATCAACCTCAATATCCCAACAAAGAAAATATGTTGGGAGAAATATTCAAAGAAACAAAAAATAAAGAGTTTTTTACCCCCCTAGAAAGCCTTGTGAAAGTGAGGAGAATAGGCTTGCTAAAGACAATGGTGAAAGTATTACAAGTACATTAGAATGTAGACATTCAAGTGTAGTTGAATATTTGATAGAATAGTTTGTAAACAATTTCAATCTCCATGTTTTTGAAGAGAAAAAGGTTGCGAAATCAATAACAATGGAAAATGATGGATTGTTCACAAATGATGTGGTGTTGATTATTTTAAATGATGAGTCCAAAACCAAGGATGGGCCAGCTTATAATGAAAAAAATGAGTACAAGATGTCAATCATGACTAATTATGACATCTGAGAGTTCAAAGAGACACAAATGATGCATTGAGTATGTAATAATGTAAATAGGAACATGTTTTGAAAGGCTGACATGGAACCAACTAAAAGTTTTATAATCTAATTTGATAAGAGGCCCAAAAATTTGGAGGTGAAGCTAAACCTAGGAATTTTTTCACATGGTGGAGCAAGAACTAAGTTGTTTTCAAGGGAAACCCATTCCACAAACTTAGAAGACATGGGTTGCAATTCACCTTTAGTTGCATCTTAAGATAGGGAAGTTAATCACAATGTAATGTAGGAGAAAAAATTTGCTACTAGGAATTCATTCACAACTACACGAGAACAATATTAAACAAAAAATATATGCAAACATCCACTAATGTAATAGCAAAAGACATTGAAAAATCACAAAAATTCCTTCAAATTTTGATATTAAGTCCATGAGATTTACTATTATAAGGAACTAAACCTTGGATTGATTGACAAAATAACACTTGTGAGGAAGTATAAAAGTGTGCTCAACAGTAGATGTCATTTGGGTTGAACCAAGTTTTGATAGTTTAATAGTTGTCTGTATATTTCGTGATTAATAGTTAGACACTTTTGGTCACCATGGGAGCCTCACAACTTGCAATCTTTATTCATTTGAGGTTGCCCACAACATTATCATTACAAATTGCAATTAAATTATCTTAAAAGGTTTCTGAGGATTAAGTCTTCACACAAGGGATGAGAAGGAATAAATATAACCAAAGAGCACAATTTTCATGTTAAAGAAAGAGAAGAGATTGAGGAAGAGTGGATAAACAAAGGATAGAAAAAGTGAAAAAATGTGAAGATTAACCAATTGATTTATTAAACATAAGTTTTATGCTTGATGAAACAAGGCAAAATAATTTTTTTCCTTGTCAAAAATACCATTTGGGAATTTATTTATTGAAAATTTGTAATTCATTATTTAAAATAGATTCAAAAAGGGTTGATCTTAAATAAAAGGGATGGACATAAGATATTGAGGAACAATGAAAATTCTTTATTCAATGTAAGACTGATAAGCTGGACTTGATGAATGATAGAATGAAGTATGTGCACATTTTGAGATCACTCTAAATCCATACATGCCATAACCATGAACAAGTGCACAACATATCTTGAAAGTGTTACATTGCAAATCTTCTATCCCATGAAGGATTGCTCCCATGTGCTAAGGTGAGAATGGACTTAGATTTGCTTAGATTTGAATTAAGATGTGGAGAGATGGAAAATAAAATTGTAACTAAAAGTCTGAGGGGATAATTAAATCAAGTTGTATTACATGAACAAGTGGAAAATGGCATTGTTATTAATAACACTTTGAATGAAGATAAGGTAGATTAACATTTTGAAACACTTAGAAGAGTTTCTTAAACACAATAGAGACATCCATGGACAGAAGAAAGACCTAAGGCCACATAACACCTCAGGTAGCACCAATTATTCCTCATGAAGTGCAAATTAGTGAAGCATAAAGGCGCACCAGCAATCTACAACAAAATTTCAGGAGAGAAAAACATCAAATTGAAAATGTAGATTCATAGGTTGAATTTACATGGAGTCAGGAATTTGAACCTTGATAGAAAGTTGTGTTGGAATTAGTAGATCTGATGCAGTAACATGACTTTGATGCTTTGATTCAAGAAGAACAACAAAGATTCAAAAGGTTAGAAAGGGAGGAAGTGGTACCAAGGTACATATCGGCTTCACTTCCTTATTATCATGAAGGGTAGGAGAATGAAGAGTTTGAACAAAAACTTAGAATTTTCAACCTTCAATTCATTATGTTGTTGAGTAAAAAGTCGCAACTTAAAGTATAAGAATATCTAGAGGAGTTGATTTGATACTTGTAATTAGACAAAAAATTGTAGTCTTACCAAAAGTAGAACCAACAATAGTAGAAGGTGTTCCTATGGCTATAAGAGTGAAGTATAGTGAACCCAAACTTAATTAGTAGAATGGAAGCATTGTTAGTGGAGTTCCAAGGGATTGGAGTAGAGTAATTCATAAAGTAAATAGAGTTCCAAGACCAAATTCTCCACGTCGGACATATTGCCATCAAATTAGACATTAGATCAATGAATGTCCATTTATTGAAGATAATGTAAGGCAAGGATTTGTTAAGCATTTCCAATCTAAATCCAAAACTTGTAAGAGTAGGGAATCATGGACATATTAAGTTAGAGGATCTATACCATGAAAGGGTTGGAATTCTAAATAGACTAAGAGAACAAATCTAGAGAGATAACAAAGTAAAAATGAAAGCTTAGATTGTGGTAGATGTAGCACCTATCTCTATAGTTCATGTACAAAGTCTATTACATCAAAAAAATATTGGAGTTACCTATGTAGGAACTTCAAGTTTCAAAATGGAAACCAGTAAGATTTATGCCATTATATTATGTGGTAGTGCTCGAGTTTATAATTACAATTATAGAAGCTCCATTTGTATCAACGACAATTAATACTATTGTTGGTATCAGATCCAGACCACAAACTCTAAGGGGGATAAAATTTGTGAATTTGCTTGCAAATATGCCCTAGGAGGTGGACAAAGTTTTTGCTAGTCAGCCATTAGATCAAGGAGGCAGCAACTTAGATCCACTAGGACCACTAGGACCTTTAGTATATTTTGGATTACCAATGGTACATCTAGGTAGGCCACCATTACCACCAAAAAGACCATATCGTTGGCCATTTAATTATCTTGAATATATTAAAGATTTTGACCCTGATGCTCATGTCAAAATATTTAAAGTTGCCATTAGAGCAAATAATGAAACAGATGATGCAAAAATTAATAATTTGTTCAATTTTACCTTCAGATATATTATTTCTGATTAGTGTGATAATTACATGGGAGATTACCCAGATTGTATTTTTGTAAAATTGTAATTAACTTTTTGTAAGAGGTATAGAAAAGTTCATAATGATGAACAAGTCTATTTGAAGTTGAAAAGCATGAAGCATGAAAAAATGCAAGTCTATTATGAGAGATTACTGAAGTTGGCTAATAGTCTTTAACATAAGACAACAAATAGTTTCTTAATTATTATTTTCAGATCTAGATTACAACCATATTTGCATGTAGTAATAACAGGTATGAAGAGAGAAACTTTGCAACATCATAAGGAAGTAGCTTTGGTTTGTGAAGAAGGAATTTTTGAAGTAGAGGCCATAAGCAATTTGTTAGTACCACAAAGTAATAAGACAATATCAACTCATAAACCTCACACAATTCCAGAGAAAACATGAATGTATTATATAAATTGTAATAAGATAAATCATAATGTTGAAACCTATAGAGTCAAAAGGAAGGAAGACCCCGTTCCTGCAATACATGAAGTTATTACTCAATGATGAAAGTACAGAGGCCTACGAGGTATTATTGTCATATTTGTGGTGATATTGGACATAAGATCATAGATTGTCCTAACTACAATGATATGCATAATATGTTTAAGAATAAAAGAGTGAAGCCAACAAAAAAATAAGTTGTGGTAGAACCCAAGGTTTTAATTCCTTCAATCGATATGGTGGATGTGAATATGGCCATCAGCAAAAGCAAGGTTACTAAAGAACATATGTTTAAGGATAGAAAGCTAATCAAGAAGAAGTTTGCTACTAACTGGGAAGAGGAACAAAGACTATAACAATCTTTTGTCAAGACTATTCAGGAGATGCAAGCAAAAAACCCACCACAAAATTTGATTCCAAGGGAGAAAACACAGTGTAGTATAAGTTCGGCAAGATTGCTAGAATCTAAGGTGTCCATAGAACCCATTATGTCACAAAGTTTGTTTGTTAATCCTATTAATAGAATTATGTCTATGGAACAAATATTCCAAGATATCAATAAACATATGCTAGAAACTACTTATATTTTGAGGTTAGGTCAATTGTTGAAGATGGCACCAGATCTTTAAAAGTATATGTGGTAGAAACTAAAACTAGAGAAACCAAATATAACTATTAAGCAAATATCAAAACTTAGTGTAACCACAGTGGTTGAGACACATTCTACACTAGGCACAACAACTATAAAAGTAGATAACCAAATGGTAGTTATCCAAGTACAAGTTGGGAAGAACATTGTTGAGGATGTTTTGATAAATGGAGGAGCAAATGTGAACATTATAACAAAAAACCTCAAAACAAAGTTAGGTCTACCCAAACCAAGACCAACTCCATACCACCTTAGAATAGTAAATCAAAGTATGACCGGACCTTTAGGAATCATTAAAAATTTGAAGGTTCACATACATGGTATTCCATATATAGCCACATGTGTTATTTTGAAAAATAGTGTGGTAGATTCTAGCTATTCTATATTATTAGGAAGACTTTGGTTCAAAGATGCAAAAGTTACACATGACTAGGGTAACAATGTCATTATTGTTCAAGGTAATGGAATAGTAAGAACAATATAAGTTAACAGGAAATTGGGAACATAAACAAAAAGGCCTTAAGTATTTGTTTATTATGACTTGATAGAAGGGTTAACAAATGAAGAGGAGGATTTGATCTTTGAAACAAAACCAAAATTCTTCTCAATTGGCACAATTACATTTTTAGAAGAAATAGTTTCATTGTTGAATGTTGGAGTGTCAAAAATCAGAAGCATTGGGGACTCTGATCTAGAGCAAAGGACATTAGATCAAACAACTACAAAAGTGGTGCCTTTAATAGTGAAATTAGAAAACTTTTGTGTCAAACCAGGAGTGTATTTGTAAGACAAGGTTTATTTAGAAACCTATTACCATCATAGCCATGATGATATTCAAGTGGATGAAACACTAGCAAAAATACAAGCATAGAATCTTTAAATAGCAGGTTGGACTTTGACTGAAAAAAATAGCTTGTTAAATTGAATCTTGGTATAGAGGCAAATCCACAATACATCAAGGTTAATTCACAACTGGTAAAAGAGAAGACTAAGGAGCTTCAAATGCTACTTAAGGAGTTTAAGGATGTGTTTGCTTGGACTTACAAAGATTTAGAAGGCATACCTCCATAGTTAACTCAACATAGAATTGAGTCAGATACCTCAATACCACCAACACATCAAACAAGGTACAAATTGAACCCTAATTATGTTGTAGTTGTCAAACAAAGCATTGACAAGTTATTAACAACTAAATTCATTCAACTAGTAGAGGAGGCTACATGGTTATCACCCATAGTGGTCGTGCTTAAAAAAAATGGAAAACAAAAAATTTGTGTGGATTTTAGAAAGTTGATTAAAGCAACAAAAAAAAATCATTATCTTTTGTTATTTTTTGATGAGGTACTAAACAATATAGTAGGGCATGAAGTTTATTCATTTCTAAATGGATATTTAAGATACCATTAGATTTCTATAGCCCATGAGGATAGATACAAAATAGTTTTTGTAATAGATTGGTGAGCTTTTTTTTAGATGGTGATGCCATTTGGTGTCAAAAATGGGCCACCAACTTTCTAGAAAGTAGTTAGCAGATGTCATGACCTTAGTTTTGGGCTTGCGACCAAGGCAAGGGTTTGGAAAGGTGCGGGCCGAAAGTGCAACCCAAAAATCACATTCACATTCCTGAGAATGCGAAAGAATGTGAGGGAATGAACCCACACACTCCCAAATGGACTCCCATTTTGGTAGTTGAAGTCCGATGGACTTTCGAATTTTTAAAGAGTGATTTGAAGGGTCAAAACTCATTTTATTGAAGATTTCCTTATACTATTGAAAAGTTCTTGATAACTAGATGTTTAAAATGGGCCCACATGATCCATTTGAATATTTATAACACAAGTTATGGCCAAAAGAAGGGTTGGGAGTCAAAGTGTTAATTTGACTCCCGATCATTAAAAGTAAAAAATCACCATGATTTTCTTGTGTGTAGGTGGCATGTCACATATCATTGGAAAGATCTTGATAAGGGATACAACTTTGATTGAAACTTCATTTCAATCGAAGGTCTGCACAAGAAGTTATGGGCGTTCAAAATGGTAGGAATCTTAATTTCGAAATTTTTGGGAGTCCCAACTTGGGAGTCTTAGGAAAAATGACATTTGGGTGTAGCCCCTAAGGCTAGTCATAGAGAATACTATAAGGGGGAAGGTGGTGGCTTCCCCCAAATCCGGGCTGTGGTGAATCTTATGAATCCATGTATGCCCATGGTGCACCAAAATTGTTTTAATTATGCAGTAAGCAACTTGTTGTTTGGTTTGTGCAGGTCCATATGAATAATTAACTTGCTTGTCATTCATCTTAATCCCCATTTCAAAGCTCTCACATGCCATTTTTACCCCCAAAGTGTTATAAGTTAGGGAGTATACCTTAATTCCTTCTTTTTCCATTGTTTTCTGTCGCAACCTTAGCCTTGGGCTCGCGACCAAGGAAAGGGTTTGCAAAGGTGTGGGCTAAGTGTGAGCCCAGGAGTCACATTTCATGTTCCCGGGAATGCAAAAGAGTGTGAAGGAATGAACCCTCACACTCCCAAGTGAACTCCCATTTTGTGAGTTAGAGTCCCAATGGACTCCCGAATCTTCAGAGGGCAATTGCATGGGTCAAGTCGCATTGGATTGAGACTTTCTTTATATTATTAGAAAGATATTGAAACTTAGATGTTTAAAATGGGCTTGCATGACCCATTTGGACATCTGAAACACAAGTTATGGCCAAAAGAAAGGTTGGGAGTCAAATTGCCAATTTGATTTCCGACCACTAAAAGTCGGGAATCAACCTGATTTCCTTACATGCAGATGCCGTGCCACATATTTTTAGAAATATTTCGACAAAGGCTACAACTTTACTTTAGACCTCATCTCAATCGGAGGTCTGCACACAAAGTTATGGGGCCCCAAAGTTACGGGAGTCCCAATTTTGGGAATTTCGGGACTCCCATTTGGGAGTCCTGGGACAAAATGCCATTTGGATGTGGGCCTCGTGGAGAGGCATAGAATATACTATAAGGGGGAAGGTGGTGGCTTCCCCCAAGTTTGGGCCATGGTGAGTCTTGTGAGTTCGAGTTTGCCCGTGGTTTGTCCTAGCACCAAAAATGCTCCAACTATGCACTAACCAACTTGTTGTTTGGTTTGTGCAAGTCTGCATGAGTGATTGAAGTGCTTGTCAATCTTCCTAGTCCCATCTTGGAGCTCCATCATGCCCGTTTTACCCCCCCCCCAAGTGCTAAAAGCTAGGGAACGTGCCCCAACTTCCTATTCTTTTGATGTTTCCTTCTTAAACTCACATTTGAGTCTATTGAGGAGGTTGGGAGTGTGTCATTTTCATTTTGGGACTTGCATTTGAGTTTTTTTTAAAGTTTGGGGGTGCAGTACAATATCACTACAAAATACCTTAGAGTTTTTTACCTTAAATTTTTTGGAAATTTCTTTTGGAACCAAAGTGGCCAAGATCCATGAATTGTAAGAAAGTAAAGTACATCAAGTTGAATTTTTGAATCAAGTATGCATGATGATTAATAGAAATTCAATTAAAAGTTACATATTTTTCTTTCAAATTATGATTGGTAAATTCAACATTAATATTTAGGGTTTCAACTTGTTGTGTGTTTTATTTTGGGATTATTTTTGTTGATCATGTAGAGTTGAATATATTTAATGAATAGTAGGAATTTAGTAGGCTAATTAGATGTTGTTTCCTAGTTGTCAATTAATTTGTTAATTTAAAGAATTTGGTTTCATGTGGTTGTGCACATGCTTGATAGGTGCATGTCCATTGACTTGTGGCATGGGAATTTTGGTCGTGTATTTGCAAAAAAAAACTGAATAATTTTGGAAATTGTAATAGGTGCTACCACCATGCCCTTATGGAAATCTAATAAAACAGAAGGGTATTTCTATAGGATGGCATTCATGGAATATGACACACCCCCAAACTCCTTGAAAGACTCAAATGTAAATCCCAAATTGAAAACAATGGAAGAAGAAGTAGTTGAGGTACGCTCTTTGGTTCGTAACATTTTGAGGGTAAGAAAGGTGTGTGGGAGCTCCGAGATGAGGACTAGGACAAGTGACAAGTGGATCAATTATTCATATCGATTTGCACAAACTAAACAACAAGTTGGTTAATGTATAATTGAAGCATTTTTGGTGCATGAACGAGCCACAAGCATACATAAATTCACAAGATTTATCACGACTCGGACTTAGGGGAAACCATCACCTTCCCCCTTATAGTATTAGTTGTGATTTACCATGAAGGCTACACCCAAATGTCATTTTCCTAGGACTCTTAAATAGAGAATCCTGAAATTTTCGAAATTAAAACTCCTGCCATTTTGGATGCCCATAATTTCTTGTGTAAACCTTTGATTGAGGTGAGGTCTAAAGAAAAATTATAACCCTCATTGAAAACTTTCCAACAATATGTGACACACCTCCTACACACACATAATTCAAGGCGATTTTAACATATCACACATGTAATTACTAATGGCAAACCCCACATATACACCCGGTGATGACATTAAGCCAATCCACAAATTGTTTCATAAGTTTATAGTGCATCCTATTTTGAGTAGGATTGATGCAATGATAACATTTGAACTTGCTGATATATCAATCAAGACACATATGTTGGTTTCATTAAGTTATCTAACAATTCTTCAAATGCATGATTTGGTTTTGTTCAAACATCCTACTTGGGAACCTTCACATGATTATTTTTTGGGAATTGTTAGGAAAGTGACATTACCTATTTACCTACACCTACATGGAAAGGTTGATATAAGTCAAAATGAGGACTCTTGTTTTAACAAATCACCATAGGTAGGATGGAGCTCAATTGCTTACAAATAATTGGTCCATTAGACAAATACAAGGATGTTTCATTTAAATCAACCCAAGTGTACCCTTGGACATGTTTAGTTCAACATGTCTCTTGAATCCTTGCCATGTCAATCCATTTTCAACAAGTGGAACCTTTCTTGAATGGGATAGAGTGAAATTCGAATCTAATTTGGATTTTTAACGCTATCCACATAAATGTTCTAATTGTTGCACAATTAATCCCAGGCATCTAATCTAGTCAAAGATAATATATTCTATATGAGCTAAAAAATTGATTATGATTGAATCCAAATTTTTTTAAATGTACTAAAATCTTGTCACAATGTCAACTTTTTCTATCTTTTTAAACTAGTCCTTTTGAAAATTTTGATAACTTTTGATTCATTATTTTTTATGGGCATCAAAATATAGGATAGAAAAGGACTGCAATAAGGACTAAGCTTTTTTTGTCCTGTGTGGTACACCTGAAAAGATTTTCACTTGATTAAAAATTCAAATTGAAACAACTTTTGGATTAGGATTTGGAGACAAGATTGAGAGAAGCCAAAAGTTAGTTCATTACCAAATTGTGTCCATTTTTATGATGGCTGATTCAATGTTCAAAAGCTTGTGAAAGCAAACGTAACACATTGAATTTATCCATTTGGAGGTCTATTGTATTGGACTTTTTGTGGTGTTTGTTGCCATTGGATGGGACAAAATATGCCTCTAATAGCTCAAATTACTAGTTATACCACTTGCAATTTCTTTTCATTCATATTTTGAACAAATTCATTCCTAGGAACATTGTTTTATTGTTACACCATTGTTTTGTTTTTAACTATTGAATCTATTTGTATTTATGTTGAATAATAAATATGCCCAATAAACCTAAATGATGGCTAATGACTCTCTTCACAAAAGGTTTCAACGATTGGTGTTTAAAGTATTACTTCCAATTATGTATGAGAGGCAATCTATTATGATAGTTTAGGGTTTTGGTAATAAAGCTCCTTTGGCAATAACACCTGTTTGGGCTCGAGACTTTGCATCACTCGAGGAGCTTATTACAAAATTTAACTGTGAATGTTGACAAAGGTTTCATATATGCCTCTCACTTTGTGTCCTACAATTTTAAGCTAGGATAACTTCAAGACTCACTCAACATGTGATTGAAAACAACAAGGTCATCCTTTAAAATTCAATACAAAGATTTTTTTTCATTACAAATTAATTAAACAAATCCTCCTTGAAACCAAGGGGCATCTCTTAAAATTTAACATAGAAAAATTTCAATTTTTTCTCATATAAATAATATCCTAAGCAAATCCCTCTTGAAACCAATGGGGATCCCTTAGAATTTAACATAGAGATTTCTAAAAAATCCCCTTACAAATTAACTAGACAAATCCCCCTTCTTTTTGAGGGGCAATCCTTTTGAGTGTAATGTAGAGATTTTTCAAAAATCCCCTTACAAATAAACTAATCAAATCCACCGTCAGACTCAAGGGAATCTCTCAAAAATTAGCATATATTTTTCTCATAAATCTCCTCCTCGCAAGTAAACTAAACAAACGGCCCTTAAACTAAGAGGGAATCCATTAGAATTTAACATATAGTTTTGAGATAATTTGAGTTAAATGGTGAATTTCACTGTGTAACTCAATTCCTTAGGGGGAAATGCAAATATGTGTAAAACACATGGGGCATATTAGGTATTTTTCTATGTTCACAGGGGCGATTGGCAAAATCTTTGTTGTGATGGCCGACCACTCAATAATCATCAATTCTGTCAACAAAGAAAGTGATGATGATCCAGATGTCAGGTGGCTGAGAAGTGCAACTGATTTTTTGTGTTGCAAAAGATTGAGTTCATCACTAATTGCAACACAAGATTGAAAACAAGACTTTCTAACTATCTGGCGTAATCCAACGTCATGAATGCCATGAACTCTGGGTCTTGCAGCAATCTATCAGCGACCTCCAAAGGTCCTTTGAAGATCAGAGTCCAAGGATCCGAAGGTTTTGACTTGGGACACCACATAATAATGCTGCTGCGTCTCTGGACGTCGAATTTGATGCAACAAGGATTGCCAGATCCAAAATCACAAGCCCAGAGCGGGTTGTGAATCATGCCTGCGGTCCACACATCTCTGTCTCCTCGATTTTCGGCAGTTAATGCGAAGTGCTTGTTTTGCTCCATCATGTTGCTGAAGGACTGAATGTAGACGCCAGCTGAGAACTTTTGCAGGGTGTTGTGGATTGTTGTTGCAGCGAAAGAGATTGTGCGGTGCAAGAGCTCGCCGACGTTGGCCACTGAAACAGTATCCAGTATTGCGTTTCCGAAGTAAGTCTTCGGCAGGTTGTTGCACCGCTGTCTGCAGTCCACGACAGTCATGAATCGCGAATCTTGCGAATGTGGAATGTTTCTGGCTCGAATAATGGTTCGCCACAACAACGCGGAGATTGCTACATAAGAGCTAAATCTTGTTGGGCTGCTCCCGTCTGCATGAACTATATCGTGATCATCTTCTTGAGCCAGTTGAGATTTGAGTATTTTGACGTGCTCCGGGTGAACTTTCAGGAACAGATGTTTTGATGCAATTGGTGTAGTCCAAAGTTTATGACTTAACAAGCCAACGTGCGGCAATACCTCTTGTTTCTTCCATGTCGGTGGAAGCTCTATGAGCGATGTTTGTAAGTCGGTGTGCGGCTTCAAATTGATGATGTTTTCTCTGGAGCTAAAATCAAAAGGGCGGGAGATTTGCTCGCGTCGAGAAACTTGGGCCCATGAGTTTACGAACTGCCAAGCACAGTTTCCGTCGACAACCGCATGAGAGCACATAACCACGACTACGTATCCCCCTTGGTGGCACGTCGTGACCTGCACTTCACGGAGAGAAAATATTCAACAGTTTTGTCTGCAAATTATGAAAAGCGATAACAGATTTGCTTCAAAGTGCACGTTGTCTTAAACAGAATCCGAATCTCAATCGAGGAACATTCATTAGGCAGCCACATCTATGTCAGAATTTCACAAGGAGTTTTCTTACAACTCCGTGTGTGCAATGTAGGAAAGCTCTTGGTTATACCTATTGGAAATCCCTCTTAGTGCCAATGTCACGTGAAATTTCATTCGTTTCACCCCAATAGCTAGGTGCTTTCCAACTAGGGAAAAATTGCCAACTTCAGGGTCTTTGACATGGTTCACAGGACCCTTCTAGATGGCATAACTGAAGTTTCCCTGTGAGCCAGGCTCGCTGGGAATGTTGCAAAACTCCCTATATTGCACAATTCCCTATTACTTGCGTTTTTAGTCTATTCTTGGAGGTGAAGTTAGACAATTTTCTCAGTACAATGATTCATCCAAGAGCTCCTAGTGGAATTTTCAAGGAGCTTCGGAACTCAACCTGCACAGCAAGGAGGGGGGCATCTTGTAGACTCGCAATATCTGGCAAAGCATAGCGATCCAGCGGGGAGAAGTTTTCATAGGCATGGAGCAACCTATCATCTCGAACCTCCACGGCAGAGATCGGAGAGGATGCCTCTACAAAAAGTACTCCTGCGTCATTGCAATCGATAGCGAACGTCCCATCTTCTTCCGACACCAATCGCCCTACAGCAAAAAACAAACAACAGACTTAAATCACGTTCACCAATAATTTACATCAGGAACTCTGACCGACGTAAAATTTGCGAGTTCTGAAAGCTCGCTACAACCTAACGACTAGTTCGCACTTGCAGGGTTTCTAAATGTTACTCGACTTTAAATTCTGAAGTTCACAGCTTCTCGACAACACAGTTGTAGCTGGTTGCATTGACTCATACACATCGAATAGATCTAGCAAATTCGTACCTGCAAGTGGATAGCACTCTTCCAAAGCTTTTGCAAGGCTTTCTCGCAGTCTGACACCAGTTAGCTCCGATTTGAATCCACCAGCTTCTTCCGCGCCCTCGACATCTGCTGGATTATCGAAGACAAGAATTCGGGGCATAAATCCAATCCTGAGCCTGCAGACGTCGAATCCAGTTAGCGGTAGCTTGCCTCGAGCTTTACTGCAAGTCGATTCTCCTCCATTTACAATCATGTCACCACTTCCCTCCTGTAGCTTGCTGCAACTACCAGGCTTCACTAGCCATGAGCTCGTCACCGTGACTGGAAACGTAGGCCAATCTGCAATAGACGAATATGTAATATCCATCGTGCCCATCGCAAGGCAATTAGTTGCGTCTGAGATCACTAGCAAAACTCCGTCTCCGTCCGTCTGCCCAATATGAATCAATGTACTGATCACAGGCAAGGCAGTGAAGCATTAATTTATAAATAATCATATTATTGTTGATTTAAAAACAGAACAAAAATTAAAACGTTGTTGGACAAGACAACATGCATGGTCAGCTATGAAATCAATGTCAATAATGCAACTCGTCTTGCATGCAATCCAAAAATGGGCATATAAAGTGACTCTTTTCAATGTCTTTGCCAGGAATCCTTTTTGAATCAGTTTGCCTACTTTACAAGTTGCCTACTGCCCAGCTTGCAGCACGTCTTCCGAAATACATAATGGTCATCTTTAGTGGCAATCCAAAAATGCGCATATAAAGTGCCTACTTAAAACAGACGCTAGCTACTGCCGCGAGACGCTAAATACCCCTCATCGAGCACTGTCCGGCGCCCTTTCTGGGCCTGACAGTGCTCCGCCGTGTGGTTCTGGTGCAGGGTTTGACTTTTTGACTGTGGAAGTTATTTAAATATAAAAGAAAAAAATATATTTCCTCAGTGTCTCAATCTGTACCAGTGTTTGTCGCATGTTTTATGTCTGAAAGATTCAGGTTTCAAATCCTGCTACCAAAAGTAATGTTTTAAGTATCTTAAAAGAAGATTACTCAGTTCTTTTGCAGAATATAAAGAACATGCAGGGCCCAAAAACATGTGCAAGAAGACAAGAAAAACAGGCGCCGGACAGAGCTCAATGGGGGATATTTAGCGTCTCGTACACTTTTAGGGGTCGTTTGCCTATTAATTTCAAACAACTCGCTACTGCCCTGGTCCAGTTCAAATCGAGCAAAACGAGTTTCCCGTGGTTGCAGGCTGCAGCTACCAACTTATTAGGTACCTCACTAGGTACCTATTATGGAATGGGCAAGTTGCTGCCATTATGCTGGGTATAAACGCTGTCTCGCTTTTTCCAATATGTTTGTCAGGAATCCTTTTAATGATGAAACCCTGCCAAACTTTATAGAAAGTAAGCACCCAAGAAAGGGAAGGGATAGTTCACGGACAGTTTGCCTACTTCTTTCCAAACGTCTCGGTTTTGCCCTGGTCCCATTCACACCCTGCAAACTGAGTATCCTGAGGTTATAGGCTGCAGCTACCAACTTATTACCTTATTATGTATTATGCAATGGGCAAATGGCTTCCCATTATGTTAGGTGAGGAAACCATGGCGAGCCTAGTACAACTAGATAGGCTATTCACCCAGCACAATTCGCAACCACTTGCCCATTTATTAACATCTGAATGCATCCAGCACAATGGGCAGCCACTTTTCCATTACATTAACATCTGTGGTGAATGATTATGACATGCCATGGGAACATTTAGTGAACATGGTGGAAACATCATGAGAATGAAACTGGAACTTGGAAATGTGGAACATGAGGCCCTCTTTCAGAATACATAATCTTCCACCCTATACATATGATCTGCGCACTACGCTCGTAGTGCGCGGGGCTGGGGGCTGTTTGACCACCAAAAAGGGAGCGTGGTGCGGGGCTGTTTTAGTGCGGTGCGGGGCTTTTTTTGTTGACCTTTTTCACTTTTTGTTACTTTTTTTATTACTCGTAAATTTTATAAGTTACTTTTTACTGCTGAAACAGGGGTAAAGTTTGTTACTTTTTGTTATTTTTTTTACTATTTGTAACTTTCTTAAATTAATTTTTACTGTTGAGAAGGGCCAAGGTTTATATTGTATTCATTGTGCGAG
>Ga0116227_10008020_pt1 | contig 20205 bp, 19 predicted proteins | sample S1TSphgellanicum_FD_89693 | JGI IMG/M metagenome (GOLD analysis project Ga0116227, IMG submission 89693) | Host-associated microbial communities from peat moss isolated from Minnesota, USA - S1T2_Fb - Sphagnum magellanicum MG | ecosystem: Host-associated > Plants > Peat moss > Unclassified...
AAAATCTGTTAAGGTTCCTGGAACTACAAGAACTCAAAAGTGTTTCTTGAAACCAATTACAGGTTATTCTCAAGATTAAATAATCAATGCCCCATTTAATTCAAAATCACATGATACATTTTAAGTGATAATTGATTATGTTCAAAAAAAATTAACCCAAGTTGTGTAGTTATTTGAATTTATAAAAACCTGTCGGTTCAGGCTTTTTTAATATTTCAAAATTAGAAAATCATTGGATTCAATTGTTTGGAAAAATCAGAATCAAAGAACTGCTGCAAGTATACTAGAGGATCTAACTAGTTAATTGCAGAGTGAGAGAGTAACTAAGCACCTCAGTGAGTTGAATGAGAGAAAAAAGAAGACAGAGGGACAGAGCATAATCTTAGGAGATTAACCTAGTGACCAGACTAATCTAGAAGCTTCCACCTTAAGATGCAGTCACAATAGAAGGAGCCACTTGCAAAACCTGTGTTGTGTAGTTATTTGAATTTATTAACACCTGCGGTTCTGGTTTTTTAAATAATTCAGAAAGAGAGAACCACCAATTTAAGTTGTTTGCAAAAATCAAAGTCAAAGAACCTCAGTCCCAGTTATTTCAAAGACCCAGTGAATTTCATGAAAGTACCAGTAAATAACTGGCAGTTTTGTGGGCAGGTATTTGATCCTTTTTTTTAAAACTCATTTTACAGAACTTTGGTTATGAATCCTAAGAACTGCCTCAGGATAAACACCAGGGGTCTGTTGTCCATTCCACTGTTGGGCAGTGCTTGACTATTATGAAGAACCTCTGGTTCCAGTTCTAAAACAGATTTATTAGAACAGTTTTGGCTTGGGTTCCAGTTCCACACAAAAATGGAATCTGGAACTGGTTCTAGGTCCAGTTCTTTAAAAAAAAAAAAAAAATCAGTTCTGATTCTGAAAATCACACCTGCTCCCATTCCCATTCCAGGTAACTTGTGCTAGAACTGGCAGTTTTCTATCAGTTACCCTCCTATTAGCCCCTGGTTCTAGTCTTTTCTTTCAATTTTCTTTTTTTTAATTTGGTTTTGGTTCTGAACATAAATGGAGAAGCCAGCTACAGTTTCGATTCTTTACCAGTTCTGGTTCCAAAACATATTCTAAAAATCCAACTTGAGTTCCAGTTCAGTTTTGACTAACGACCCTCAGTTCCAATTCAGTTTTTACCAACCATAACTTTGAGTTCTAAACAGCCAAACCAGGTACTCACTCACCCAACACTGGTCTTTTACAATTTCTAATACCATTGTCCAACACTGTTTTAAACCATGTGATATTTGTTTTGTTTTGTTATCAACCCCTCCTCCCCTAGAACACTTTATCATTTATTTTCAACAGTATGTTATGATTAAGGTGTTCTTTTCATAATTCTCCTCTTTACAATCATACAAAGTTTTGATATGGGTTAGTGATTTTCAAGTTCAATATGTATGTCAGATTGAATTAGTAATATTGGCACCAAATACTTTGTCAGGCAACATTTAAACAACACTTGATCAAAAATGATAATTGGATTGTGTTGTTGTAAGTGTGCAATGTCTGAAAATTGTAAATTGTCCACAATGTTTCAACACCATCTATATTTAAGTGCAAAACAATTTAACACAACATTGTTCATGTACACATGACCTTCAAACTACACTATCACACCTAGCAAACATTTCCAATTTATCTTACCTATTAATTACATTTACCCACTGTAGTATCGAAAGCATAAATGACTTTCTTTTAATTTCTGTGTGTTTTGAGGGATCTCCCCCAGAAGAACCCTAGGGCAGGGGGAGATCCTCCTATTTTCATATGTTCCCACATTCCCATGGAGGTAAAAAAAGAGAAGCCGTTTACATATGTGGAGGTTCCCCTATGGGTGGGTTCTTGTAAGGTTTGGGAACAAACTTGGGTGACCCTCCCTCAGGAGGACCCACTTGTATAGGAACCTCCCCTACAACATAAATAGTGAACTTGCATCCCAACTCTTTTCCTGTCAAGAATGTAAATGTTGCTTGTGTTATGTGTGCCTTTGCCCTTAAGCAAAATTGATAAATTTTGAAACCTGCATAATTTTATCAGGCTGAAATTCTTTTGAAATAATTTATTTACCCTTGTCTCTCAGATTTATTCACCCTTGTCTCTCAGATTTATTCAAATCAATATAGCCCCTCCTGCTGGAGTCAACAATGAACCACAATTTGTGCAATTTTTAGACTTTCCAATTATGGCTTCTCATGTAGGTATCAAAGTCTACCATGATTTAAGTGAATTGGTGGTTGATGGCATCAACTTGACTTCAATAATTTAAAGCAAAAGGTTACAATCTACCATGAGTTAAGTGAATAGTTTGCCAAGGCATCAACTTGACTTCAATATTTTAAAGCAAAAGGTTCACAATTGTAACCCTTGGGTTATGGAATCTCCCAAGCCCTTTATTGGTCTAATTGTGTTTGGAATAACTGACTTATTTCAAAATAACAGCAATGGTGCCTAATTTTTTTCAATATTGTGGTATAGCTGAGGTGGCAATCATCCATAACTGATTCAGCTAAATTTGGCTATTAACAAAATTTGAAAAGAAGGTTTTTAATATCCTTATTTTTTTGGCTACCTGCTTGAACCATGTAAAGAAATCTAGTTTTTTTCCAAAAAATCATTGCATTTGTGACAAAAAAAGGTTTTAAATTTTTGCAACAGTGCAAAATTTCACGACCCAAAAACTATTGTTCAAACACTGTATCATGTAAATGGCTTTTCTAAGAGGTCCTTAAGTTTGAGCAAAATAGCAAATAAGAGAAAGTCACATTAATACTACAAGTCCACAAGCAGATGGTGCAACAAGATTTGCACCAATCCATAGGTATTGGAGTAGGAGCTAATATTATGTCAGCCAATGAAAGCTGTCATCTGCTGAGGCCTGAAATAAGGTTGAATGGCCTCTTAATTGATTTGAATTGGAGACTTCAAAGGCATGTGGAAAATTTGCTTGACAACTATGAAAGATGGACTTAAAGGCAAAACATGGACGTATAGTTTTTCACAGCAATTTCATGTTTAGTCTATGGGGATAAAACTTGTTTCATGGTCACATATTGTAGTACCTTTCCAGGTTTAGCACTTGGGTGTCAAATAATTATTTTATTTTTTAAAAATTTGACAGTAAAAATTATAATTTACAAAATTTCAACAATAAGTGTAGGCAGCTTTTTTGTCAGGTTCTCTGGACTTTGAACCTTTAAGATAACGAGACTTTTTACAACATTTTCTTCTACATCTTTTAACCAAAATGGGGAGAGATAATGTTCCACAAACTTATAAGATGCCAAAAAAAAAATTGTCAATTATTGAATACTTTCTCTACGAGTGGGTCCAGGTTTCAAGCATTTTATGTATTTTTTCTTCCTTCGTAATTTTCTTAAATTTTTACATTTCAAATAGATTTTTTTAAATCGACATTTTAAAAATAATTCCAGTGATGAGGATAATCACAACAGGGCTTAAAAATGAACTAGGTATAGAGTTGATTGATGGTCGTCAATCCTCGGCACTATGTTGCAAGGGGATACAGCAATTTGTTGGGCAGGGCAGTATGAAATGGTTAGAACGTGGCCACTTGGGTGATAACCAAAAAACTCAGTTTTAAAAATTCATACACTTTTAATGACACTGTATGACCCACTCTACCTTTTCCACACATATTTTAGTAAAAGTGTATGGCTACATTAAAATGTCAAATCCCTAGGCTAGTTGCATGTTTTCAAAATAATGTATGAAAGATCATTAGAGTTTTAAGGGTGAGGCAATATTTTTCTCTTTCTTGTTTTTTCTCTTTAACAACTAGTATGTTTCATATTCTGTGTTTGTATGCACATGTAGAAGCTTGGAGTGCAATGGTGTTTCCTTTTTAAACTTGAGTATTGTGCATGCTTTTTCTTTGCATTTGCATTATTCTTATTTTCATGTTGTTTTAGTTAGGGGTTTAGAGTTTGTGGGGTTTGTGAAAGTACTTTGCATTCCTTTTCTTTATGTTATTATGATTTAGGGTTTGGAGTTTGTGAAGTTTGTGAAAGTATTTGCATTTTTGTTGTTATGATGATATAGAGTTTGCAGTTTGTGGGGTTCATGAGTGTATTTTGTGATAGCTCCCAAAAGAAAACCAATGTGGATGAAAGATGAGAAAACAAAGTAACAAAGGAGAGAAAAATACAACCAAGAGAAAGAAAATGAATCCAATGCTAAGAAATGAAACAATAATAGATGAAAAGTTTGAAAGTGAGCCAAAGAAAAATGAAAGACCTTTGGAGATGGGGGGAAATGTGAAAACATGTGCATTGGTAAGAGCAACAAATGAGGGTACTATTTCTTGATGCCAATAGTAATGGATTCCACAAGTTGGTTGACCATCACAATTTGTATTGGATTGGAAAAGTTTTAAAGATCTTTTCAAGATGTGAAAAACCAAGACACCATTAATCAAGTGTGTGATTTGTTTGATGGTAAGTTCATTTGTATTCTTATGAATTTATAGACTATGCTTATATAATTTTCTTAACATACTTTTAAAGAACTTACTTGAATATTTTAATTTTGTGGGTTTAAGATATTCTTTATCAATATTTGAGTTAGTTGCACATTCAACTTAGAAATAGTTGAATATGTTTTAAGTTTTGAACACAAGATAAGGTTGGTGGATGTCAAACCTCAAATGTTTTTTTCTCGATTGTCTTTGTGTAGAGGATGATTGGAATAAATGTGAATGTCAATGGGCTTTGACTTTTTCACAAATACTCCAAACCAATGATTTCCATTATGCAAAAGTGTTGTGGGAAAATGAAAAATTGTGGAATAAACAATGAAAAGCAAAGAAGATGGGGAAATGGATTCTTATGTATTGATTGAAAACTCAAAAAGTTCAAAGGCTCTTAAAGATCAAGGAGAAAAGGGGCCCAAAAAAAAAAAAGACTTGAAAAAGAAACATTAAAAGCACACATAAGGAAAATGTGAGAGTAGAGGTAGCAAATTCAAGTAATGCACCTCTTTCCAAAGCATAAGAAAGAAAGGTAAATGAAGAAAACCCATTCTATAGAAGTTTGAGAAGAAACCACAAAAATGACAAATGAGAAATAACATAAAAAGTTAGTTACTTGAATGATACATGAATGATTATGTACTAAATGTGACACTTTTGTGTGTTGAACACCATTTTCATAGTAATGGATTGTGCATGTTTGATTTCACATCTCCAAAAATGTATGTTTTGTTGTATGTGTTGTTCTAGCTCAATGTTATATGTTAGGTTTATTTTAACATTTGGAGGATACGTGAACATACCTTACCTTTGAATATTAATATATTCTACCTTACCTTAGTTAAGATTTACAAATAAAATTATATCCTTATTGGCTTTTACCTTGATGATTAATTTTTTTCTATATTGATGTAATTGGGACCATGCCAATATACAATGTTATCATGAGTGAAAAATATAGATTGACTTTATCGTCCATTCCAAAATGTATATGTGCAAAACATGCATATAATTCATGTACATATTACAAATTGGAAAAGAATTAGTGATGGAGACCAAGCAAACGTACATGATGGACATGGATGGATGTAAGTGAATGTGGATGAAAATAAACAAATTGTGGCTATGGATAGAATAATGTGTATGGAGGTACATAAAAACATCATTAAAACAACATGGTGAAATATATAGCAAAAATGAACATATATGGATTAATTGATGGAACATGGATGAAGATATAAATGGATGTAAATATGGATGATGATGGAAGACTATGAAATATTGATGTGGTAGAAAAATGCACAAATGAATATTGTGAATTTTCCTTATTTAATACATGCATAAAGATAAATATGTGGATGAATGCACATGGATGAACATCATTACATAAATGGACGATCGTAAATGATGTGAATGGACATAAACAAATACATCAATGAATGTGTGTGTGTGTGTGTGTGTGTTCTAGTAGTGTTTTAGGAGACTAATTTCCATGTTTTAATTAGAAATGTTTACATAGTATGTATACATGTGATGATGAACCGTATACATTTACACCATATGTTCATTTTTTAAATGTATGGAATCGACTGATAAATGACCCCCCAACCTTAGGTTGACAAAATAATTTGCATGAAAATCCATACATTTTTATGAAAATTTATGGATGCATATATGTATAGATGCATATATTGCATTCTAACCATATTTATATGTATGGTGTAAGCATTATGCAAGCTCATATATATGTAGAGAAACATATAATTAAACATGCAATTTCATTGAATTATATGCAAATTATTGTTAACCAGAACTCTTTGTGAACCGATATTTTAATTGGTAGTAACTAAACTGGTGACACTTGTTGAACTGGTAGTGACAATATAACCGGTAATAACTAAACCGATGACACATGTTGAACTGGTGACATTTGTTGAACATGTAGTCTACAAAACCTGTAGTTGACAAAATAGGTAATTGGCAGAACAAGTAGTCTAAAGAGCCTATACTTGGCAAAACAAATAGTTAACAAAACAAGTAGTAAATTTTGAAAATTATGATTGTTTCTTACAGTTTTACTAGCTAGTTTCTATTAGTTGATTAAAACAAGGAGTTTTATCAACTAGTTATTGTTTAGGTGATTTACATGAAGCATTTCAAAGTTCAAACTTAAAATATAAAGGAGGGATGGTAAAACAAGAGAGACATCATATCTTTACTTTTCATATTTACTTTCTGAAATCTCCAATGTACAGATTCTGATTTCTTTAATACAATTTTGTATTTTCGTTACAAGTTGGAATACTTGTTAGCATTGAGTAGTTTGTACTTGTTTAGAATTTAGGAAAGGAGATTTGCATCAAGTAAAAGACTTTTGATGTCAATTTGATTTTGTGTTTTTCTTTCATTGAAAACATGAAAACATTTTTATATTTCAATAATATCTTTCTTGAAACTATGTGCAATTGAATACATGTTAGTTTAAGAATTATAAATAGTTTTAATTTTATTAATTTAAATGTACATGTTTGTTGTTTTAAGAACTTGTTGTTGGAAAAATTAGAAGTTGAACAACTTTAATGGGAATAAAAAAACCTGTTAACAATTGTTAATGGGTACATCAAGTCATGATTAATGCATAGGACTCACACACCCAAAATGATTTGAAATTTTATTTCGAATGCAATTCCTAATCACAATTGCAACAACATATGGATGTGTCATCCTTGTCAAAAATTGTGTTTGTGAAACAAACATCACATGATAGTTTTGTAATTCGAAAAAATGCAACATGTTATTATTTGGTTTTAGATAGGAGGACATATGAAAGGTGTTTACAGCTAACCTCCATTGACTTTCAACTATGGTGTCAATAATTTCCACAGAGATTCTTTTTTTTTATGATTTCTCATGTCACATCCTTGTTTGTTGAACATTATTTTGCAATGAATATATGGAACCTTTTGAAGGAAGTGCAATTGGGGTAGGTCTCAAAAAGGTGAAAGGTTTAGTAAACAATGTTACACACCCTTTCATAATTTCAAATTGATGTTTCAACTTTTCATCACCATAATCATGAATGCTAGATTTCACGTTTGTAAGCATTTCCTTCAATTCTACAACCACATGTAACAATTGTACATCATAATTTTGACTTGGGTTTAAGTCAATTGTTACCTCCATGTCTTGCACATTTTTCATGTTATAAAAACATGTTCCATCTTTGTTTCCAATTGATTGATGGAAGAAAAAATATGGGGTCAAAGAAAATGGGAGAATGTTCTTCGACTATCAAGTTCAATCCAAAAATAAGTCTACAAGATGATGAAAGAAAAGGACAATCAGAAAAATGAATGGTTAATGAAACATTGTACCAAGTATTGGGTGAACTCATCTTTGTTAATCAAAACAACAATTGATCTTCATCCAACACCTCAAGAATTCCTTGTGATTATGAGTCATAAGATTCAAATATCCATTCACCATCAGCTAAACGGCCTTGATGAGCCCTATCATCTACTACTCTTGAATATTTTCCCAAATCACCTACATGTACATCACACACCAAAACATTAAAGATGTGAATGTATCTTTAGCATTTATTCATGATGTCAAGCATGTTATAGTTGTGTTATATGTTCCAAATTACTTACAAATTGATTGCAGTTGCTTGAAATGGTTTATAAGATTTGGTCCTTCAACTTTTATGCCATCAATTAATCACACTCCCCATGATGGTAACAATGAGATCTCAAATGCAATGATTCACCATCCCACTTAATAGAATATATTTAATCCATTCCCAATGATATTCAACATGGTTGATTATATCACCACCTCCATATGTAAATAGTCTTCTGAAGGTTGGCCACAATTTTTTCCATGGCACACCTTTGTTTGTGCATCCTTTTTTAATGTAAAACACCACCACACCTTCTATATGCCTATATTGTTTATAATTTTTCAATTATTCATCAAAGAATGTTTCATTGGCACACTTCATCAAAACATGTAAACATCATCATAGATTGTTCTTGTTTTGAAAAAATACATGAGTCAAAAGGTTTTCACTTCAACCCCTCACAACATGATTGACATAACAACTTTACTGACAACTTGTTCTTTGTCAATGATACCATATTTCCAACAATTCACATCATCATGGATGATTTCAATGGCATTCAAGGATGTTTTGCACTTGTCAATAACAATAGTCAATTGTCTCACATTTCCAATGGCATCAAAAAAATTGTCAATGCAAGTTCAATTGCAATACCTTCATATCCTTTTTCCTTATATTTGGAACATAAGATATAAAAAACAGGTATGCCTTTTCCAAATTGATTTAGAACTATTGCTTCATACAAAGGCAAATCATATTGATGAGTGAAAGTATGATTGGGTGGACCCACTAGGAACAACCTCAAAAGACAATCAAGGAACAAAAATTGGCCAAATAATATTCTTGGGCCCTTTTTTTAAAATGTTTTCATAATTATAAATGATTTTTTCTCATTTTTATTTATTGAATGCCAAAGTATATGGCTTGAAGTTTCCATTACAATAAAAAAAAAAAGGTGGAAATTGTTACAAATTTGTATTCCTTATTGATGTGGCCCCTTCAAGAATCTAATTTTTAAACTTTGGAAATTCATAACAAAATTATACCTATTCAAATAATTACCCAATAAAAAAAATCAAATAGAATACCATTTAAAGTACCTTAGAAAATTATATCCAAAAGAAAAACCCCAAACCTTGTTTGAAAACTATTACTAACCAAAAAGTTCAAGGAACATAATCACTATTACTTTCTTGAAACTTTGTGTGAATGTAATGAATAGGAACAAAAAAATTCAAAATATTTTTTCCATTATTGAAGTTTCAAAATCTATACACCCTAGTTAATTTATTCAACAAAGAAAATTACTAAAAACCTTTTTTAATGTGTTTCCTATATTTTTCCAAAGTTTGATGGGTCTTGAAAAATTAAGGTGTGATGTTCCTTATGTTACCACCCAATTATACTTTCACCTTTATTTGTCTTGAAAGTTGAATCAAATGCCCATGAATTTCTCGATGAGAATCTTTTTACAATGTCCATCATGAATCCATTTTGTATAATGACCACAAAAGGTTTTTTCCTTGGATCCTCATGGGTGGGACAAATATATTCTTGATAGAATAATACCTTCTCTTGTACCAATATTTTCATGCATATAATTAATAAACTTGCACATGTAGAATCACTTACCATTTAGTTTCATTGAATATGTCAATTGTTCCACTTCCTTTGGGATAACTTGGAAGAATCAATAAAAAACACATTCCAAGTCTCCCACCATTTTTTTGATTTTTTTATACTCTCAAGTGGATGCTAGAACAACCATAGATGTAAAAACCATGTGCTTCAAGTTTTCCATGTAACAAAGTCTATGACTAATGTATTTGCATGCAAAAAATACTTATCACTTTTAGACCCAAGTTCATGTCCATTATGTTTCGTGTGGACACATATAGTGACTTCTCCATTTTTTTTTGGTGATCACAATCTATTGATTATGAAATGATATTGGTAACCTAATCTTGAAAAATAACTCATAGTTGCATTTTAAAAACAATCTCTTTTACGTTCTAACAATGGAATTTTTTTGAAATCTTATTGCCTCTTTTGAATTCTCTTGTTCCTACCCCTATGGCAACAATCATAAGGAACTCTATGAGGCTTTGTCGCAAAGCCATGAAAAACCCATTATAATACAACATGTTTCTTGCATATATTATCAAAGTTTTGGTCAAGAACTGATGAGAAACTTTATGAACCTCATCCCAAAGTTAAGCTTCTTGACAAGATGCAAGATTGGAGGCATTTCTTCACAATGAATGATGGTGTCATTACACCAATCCATGAATTTGTGCTCCAAGTTCTTTTATAACATCATGAGTGTTTATGTGACAAATGTTTGCCATAAGCATCAACATGACAATTTGCTATTATTGTGTGCCAATGTTCCACACAAGGTATTTTCATTCTTTTGGGGTAATCCTTCAATACAAATCTTACTTCATCAATGACTTTTAACAACAATTTGCCTTGAAATGTCTTCCACCTATCTATGGTGGAGGGAGCATCATTGGGATCAAAATAACATCCATGAAGTTTTGAAAGAAAGTGAAAATTTACATTTGCTTCACAAATTTGAACAAATGGTGGAAAAGTTGATGATTCAATGTAATCAATCATGAGCTTCCTACTTGCATAAATTGAACAAACTTTGAAGATGGTTCTATCAAAAATAGGTAGTGAAAGGTCATCTTGAAGATTTCATTGGCCAACATTTGTGACATTTGAATGTTCTCCTTCATCTACTCCCGCAAGATGCTCCAAGTCCTCATCAAACTCAATATCTAACTCAAATTAGATAAGTGAAAATATGTTTCACCAAAGAGTAGAAGAGGAGGCAAATCCATCACTTTGGTGAACACCATGAAATGTTCTTCAACATTTGGCACACAACCTAGCTCATCATCAAAGTCAGATGGAAAAAGAAATGCATCTTTGGAAAATTCATGATCCCCCTCCATACTATCACCCTATATTTTTATATTGACTTCACAATTTGTACACAAGCATGTTGTGTGATCACACAAAACTACCACCAATTCCAACACAAAAAGGCCTACAATAAGAATGAAGTTCCATTTAGGTTTCATCTTCATGCCCATCTTCCAAAAAAAAGACAATAATGTTACCACATGAGGTTGAGGAAAATAAACCTATAGAATTTACCCATTCTTTCCATGAAAATTCACTTTTGTCCTCAAAGTCCATACAATTTCAAATTACAATGTGAATTTTTTTTACCATATATTTAAATTACCCTTAAACCTTAAACCTTAATGATAATGCATATTTAAAGTTAGCAACATATGGCTAGACTAGGAAGCAAACATTCAACCAATCCATTCACCAAAATGCATGGCAATCGTAGTGTGAGCCATACAACATAATCAAATACATATGGATTTTCAAAACTTTCTTCCACATTATTTTGAAAACATGTGGGTAGACTATGGATTTGGCATTTGAATGTAGCCATACACTTTTACTAAAATGTGTGGAAAATGTGTAGAAAGGATAGTGTGTGCCATACATTATGCTTGAAAGTGTATAAATTTCTAAAATTGGGTTTTTTGTTCATCACAATGAGCACATATTAAACCATTTTAGACAACCAATGAATTATTTTATCCCCTTGGGATATATTACTAAAGGCTAACAATATGACAATTTTAAATGTCATTCACTTAACAATTGTATACGAAAATAGTAGGATGAATAAAAAAGTAGGGTTTAGCATTGTATAACATAAGTTTTTGTAATCATGCAATTGTTATTTCTATTTGCTAGATATGTTACAATGTAATATCCAAGTTGTAAACTTGCTTGGGTTCTATTGTTGATTATTTTGGGCTCATGAGACAAGGATGTTTATGTTAGTGAAATCATGTAGTGCAAAAGATGAATGCATGTAAAGATTTGGTGAATATGTCCGAGTTTTCTTCCCTACCCTTCTTCCCCATGAAATATTTTTCAATTAAAATGTAGCAATCAAACAAAGATTTGTCAATGAGGCAAAAACCAAAAAAAAAACTCGTAAGTTATTTATGGACAACGACTGCAAGCTCTAACATTAACAATGTCAACAATTGTTACAAGAATATGAAGGTAAAAAAATGAGAAGGAAAACACAAATGAAGTTTTTTGGGGACTTACATTATTGATGTTTGTTGGTAGGCATGACTTTCAATCTTGCAATTCTCTATTTCTTTCTTACAAATGTGTTTGGGTATTTTTGTGGTTTATAATAAAACTGCAAAACCATTTTGATATGTCATGTATTTCTCAATGTTTCTTCAAAGTTTCTATAACTTGGCTACTACATTAAGTTTTTAGGAATACCTACATTTGCTAATGCTTCTTGACAACCATGACTTTCAATCTTGTAATTCCTTATTTTTCTATTGTAAACATGTATGGTTGTTTGTGTGGTTTGCAAAGAAAGCCACAAAATCTTTGATTTGTTATGTATTTGGGGGTGTTTCTTCAAAGTTCTCATAGCTTGGAATCAATATGGCTATTACATTGAAAGTTTTTTGGGGACTTACATTGCTAATGCTTCTTGAGAGGCATGACTTTCAATCTTGTAACTCCCCATTTCTTGTTTGTAAATGTGTATGCAATTTGTGGCACAACTAACAAAAATGTCTCATAGATGAAGAAGTATGTTGGAAAGATGATGAATGAGAGAAGATGCCATTTTTTATGCAAGAGGGAAAACACAACATGAAGAAGCTCTAGCTTTGAGACACCTATGTATTCAAAATTGTTGCAAATATTTTCTTTTCCATTGGACAATCTATTGTGGATCATGAAAACATGCATTAAAATTCCTACAAATATGCACACCAAAAAAATTATGTGAACATGAGTAGGGTTTGTGTGTGTGTGTACTTGAATCATCCTTGTTGAAAACATGTAGCAAAATTCAAGCTCAAATCTTTCAAATCCTTGTCCTTATGAGAGAGAAAGAGAGATTGAATATTTCTTTTCATCATGTTGTGATAGACAAAAAAAAAGGTTTATTTTCTGTCTCACAATCATTGTTGTGTGCTTGAGTGGCGCAACAATGATGCCTTGTCAATTATCTATTGAGGGTCAAGACCTAGAGTGGAAGCTTATAGTGTACATGCAATGGACACCAACAAAATTGAAACCTCAACCTATAGATGGATGTGGTACCAATTATATGAACAATGTGGCTCACGGAGGGGATTGTTAATGCAAGTATGATGTTGTCTGCTCTTTTAATTGTCTTTGGGAATGCTCATAAAGAGAAAGGCAAGTTGGAACATAGAACACACCCATCCTCCCAACAATAATTAACTATCTCCAAGAAATAGAGAAAGAGATTGACCAACTGAATTGCACCTTCCTTTACTTTGTCAGTCTTGTCCACTATTTTCTCCCTTGCAATGTCACATTGACCATGCCAAGAATCTTTGTTTGCCATCTTTCATATACTTTAGTCCTGACCCCTTGTAGAATTGCACTTAACTGATGATGACTTAACGCAAATCTAGATTGATTCTTGTGCACTTCCCCAACAATCTTTTTTGTGCATTATATGCTCCTGCTGCTGCTATCAATGCAGTAGAATCTCATTTATATTTTATGTAAACCAAAGTTCTGATCTATTTGCAACTTGTGCAATAAAAATTTGAAATTTCCTTGCTTTGTTTTCTTCAACATTTTGTACTCAGTTCTGATAATATGTGTGGAGATTGTAGTTCCTATTGTATCAATCTCAGATGTTCTGAAATCAGAGCTTTGCAAGGTGTTGATGTCTGGTGATTCTGGTGTGTGGGCAACTGCTATAGTTGAATTCTTGTTGAAGCAATTGGCAGTCATTAATGACGGATGCATTTACACATCAGAAGATGTAATTGACTGAAGTTTTCAATTTCTTTGTTTCATTATTGAATTTCATTGCTTCTTTTTTTGGGGTGCTATCCTTACATTTGTCTTAATCTTCTTTGTCATGTGTTTTATGTTTGGGTGAAGCTATGATTACTTTCACTCCTGTGCACTATTTGAACATGAACAAGGTAATCTACAATATGTGGATCAGTAGTTGATGTCATTTAGATAGCCAAAGATGTCAATCAGTGATTTGGCCTCTCCTTTTTCTATCTATCATTTAATCATCACTGGTAGTGTGAAGCATTGCAGAACCCAGTTTAATTACTGTCAAACCTGAAAAGGTGCTTTTGTGGTGTTTCCATCTACATTATGCCTATTGTACATAGTCACATACACACCAACACGTATAGTTCACAATTCTTTTGTAATTGCAACTGCATCTACACTACAGTTGGTGTAGTTGTGTGGCATCTTACCTTGCAACCAATACAGCCTTATATGTGTGAAATCCTACTTACCCAATTACTATAGGTGGATGTGCATCATGCCTTGTAATTGGACTAATCAAATGGGTGACTTGGCTTGCAACTAATGAAGTTGCACACGTGATTTACATATTCTGGCACACAAAATTTGTCCAATGATTGTCAATTTAAGATTCATAATAATGGCTGAACTCCCATGAAAAAAATTGCACATTTAATTTTAATATGATATTGCAATCAGCAATTTTTTGCATGCTGGCAACTTGAGAACAAAAGGAATATTTGGTGGCTTACTCCCTTGATCTTTGAAAAAACTTGCCATATTTAGACATATTTTTGATCATGTGGCAATTTGTCACCACATTTCAACTGTTTGCAGTTTTCAGCACTCGTTTCTAAAAAGTTGTCAGCATGAATGTGCAACAGCAAAAATCTGAAAACAAAAAACCCTGACTGCAATACACCATAATACCACATGACAAAATGGCATTTACAAATGGAACAACTTGGATACATGCAAAGTATTAAAGATTTCAGGTCTATAAACATGATGTCCATAATAGAATGCACTTATTCCCTGCAATTGTTGCCAACACTGTAAAATTTAGAATTGATCAATTGAGCATTGGAATTTGGAACTTCATCTCAAACTTGTACACTTTGAGTTTAAGCAAAAAGAAAAATATCACATGGTTGGATTACACAACCTTTTGGCATCAGATCTATCTGTAAATTGAAGTTGTAAACATAGTTACAAATTGTGTAGTGAACAGAGAGTAGATGACACCACATACAATAGCCTGAGTGAACTTCCATCTCAACATTTGAAAATACAGCAACTTATCATAGCACTGATGCATCCTCAACAAACAAAATTTTTAATAAAAATTGTAGATTCCATAATTCCTTTCTGTAATTACACCCTCTTAATCTGGGTAATAAAAATTCATTAAACTTTCAATTGATGTTAGTTTAATGTATAACCTTTTTTTTTTTCTTTAATCTTTGGTCTATCATTATGCCATAAACTTCATTGACCATTCATATGATTAGGTTCCTTTGCATCTTATCTGTCCTTTGCCTTGATCTCATGTGTATTTTGTTCCTATCCCTTGTCATGTTGCATCTTAGTTCTCAATTATACTTGAGGCTTTTGTGATGACAAGGTAATTGGCACACATTAGTCTGAAATTGGAAAGCCCCTTGAAATGGGTACATGGCTGATAAGAATTTTGGTCATAGACAACTTGCAATGGTGCTGTGCTGATGGATGCACAAAGAGCACCACAACATTTTGCAAGTGCTTTAAAAAAAGTTTCTGAATTTCACCAACATTACTTAAACAATATTCAAACCATTGGTTTGGAATTCTTTTTCGATTAAAGGAGGTGATGTCATTCACATCCATCAATTTTTATACACAATCCATATCACACTTGTGCAAGAGCTAGAAGTTGTAAATTGTTCATATAATGATGTATCGACAGTGAAATTCCTTTTCATGCAAAATGAATGAAAATGATTCATCACCATTAATTTTTTCATTCACAGTCATTGGATGAAGTTATCCATCATCAAATTCCATCTATGTATTAATCATCGGCATTTCCCCTTAGCCTTATCATTAGATGTGATATCATGGTTTTTTGCTTATTCTTAGGCATTTATGTCTAATTTGTCGTTCGCATGTTCATTATAGGCCCTTATAGTGTCTTTTTTTAATAGTTCCCCCACCTTTGAAAAAATAATCAGAACCAAATAACCGCTGGTCCCAATTATTTCAAAACCTTAAAGAACCAGTGGTTTTCATGAAATAACCAGTAAAGAACTGGCAGCTTTTATGGGTTGTTATTCGATGTTTTCATTTTTGAGAACAGTGGTTATATATCAGAATGGGTTCTTTGATTTCTGAGAACCACATTTATGGATCCTAAATGCTGCCGTGATAACCATCAGAGGTGTTTTCCTGTTTCTAATAACGGGGTGTATTCTAGTGTTGTGTGGTTCTTTAATTTTGTTATAACCTCCAGTTTCAGGTTTTTGAAAATTTTCGAAATATCCCCAAGTTTGAGGTTATTTCAGTTCAAAAATAATATAACCACTGGTTGGTTTCAGGTTTTTCAGATTTTTCAAAGAACCAGAAAAGAGGTGGCAGTTCAGGGCAGATTCTTGGACTGGTTCTTTGATTTATTTTAGAACCACTGTTCTAAGTCAGAACGGTTCTTTCTATTTTTTTAAGAATGGGGACAGAGTTCCATATACACAACCTTACCCACCGGTTCTTCCTCTGAAAAAGAGAAAACCGCCCAACTTTGGAATCAATGAGCATCGTACATTTTTAACATTTCTCAAAATACATAAGGAGTGTAGAAGTTGCCAAGCTACTAAAGTAGCCTAGTTGGTTGAGTGCAACTTTAAAATCCGTACTTAATCATGACAAGGTTTTTGTCACAGCAGCTCACTTTGCTTTGAAAACATAGTGTGAAATAATGGGCCCAAGAGGATGAAGAGATTCGTTAACCACTTTGAGTATGGTTGCAAGAGGATGAAGCAACACGTAAAGGACTTCCAGGCCAGATTTTGTCACATTATGGGCCCAAGAGAATAAAGTCATACATAAACAATCTTGAGGCCAGGTTTTATCACAGTATGGGTGCCCGATAATGAAGCAACACATAAAGGATTTTGATGCCAGATTTTGTCACATTGAGGGCACACAATAGGATGAAACAATTCGTAAAGAATTTTCAGGGCAGATTTTATCACGTTTTCAGGCATCTTAAATTGCAGAATTGAGCAGTTGTTGAAGGAAGTTCCCAATTTTGAGATATTTTAGCAGAATCTGCCTTTAAAAGCATTATCACGAGCATAAGGCACCCTTTGGGGTGCACTGGGGGGCACCTTTCTAGTGTGTTCTAGTGTGTAAAATGCTCTTGTTTTGGCGTGTGGCACATCAATTGTGGGGCCATTCTCAAAATGATGTTAGACCCCTTATTTTGGGAATGGCCCCACAATTGACCCTCAGGCTTTACCCTACACTTATAATCATGTTACTTGCTCTAACTATCTTTCCTCTGGATGATCTAACCAACTTTCACAGGTTTTCATTATCTTGATCTGTTTCAACTCTTGTTCACTAAAAGGGTTCAAGAAGTGCTAGGATCATTCCTTGTGGAAATCACAAAATTACCTCTTTGCGGCAGTGATTTTCCTCTAGTGAATTTGTGTAATTTTCGACCTGAAAAAACAGATTTTGACCTATGCAAGGATTTTCTTGAAGAAAATCCTGCTGGGATTTTTCAGATTAAAAGAAACTAAATTGAAGTTGCCAGATTTTATAACATGTTCCAGCCAGTAGCAAAAAAACACAGCAAAGTGCTTTTCTTTTTTTACTTTTATATCTAGTTTATAGCCAAAATCAGCTAATTTTTTGTACTGATGACCACCATTTCTGCTTCATTAAAAAAATCAAGGAAGAAAACATTGTTCATTGTGGATTAAATGTTAGTAACATTATGCTAAAATCAACTCCAGAATGCTTTTAACACACGTTTTGGCACATAATTGCATTCAATATGGAAATTTCAATTTCTGATCTCTTTTATAAGTAAGTTGTATTTTATTTTTCCAAAGGTATTTGTGCCAAGTTTTCAATAAAAACTATTTTTGACTCAAAATATCTGTCTGTAACCAGTTTTGGTCAGTTCTTCCTGTTTAAGAGAATCTCGAATCTCAGTTTTTGACACTTCAAATAGTGTTGATAAGTTCTCCAGATGCGTGTTCAAGCTCAATTCCTCAAATTTTTACATTGACAATTCTGGTTTTGGCATTGTTTTTCAAATTCACAAAACTTTTGGTTCAAAAAATGGGTTTAATTCCATGTACACATTACCCACTCTCACTCTTTGACTGGGGACAAAGTTTCACAACAAATTAAAAATGAAAATTGTATAAATACAAAGTTTTACAACAAATTAAAACCAATCACTTACCTACAAAATTCAGCCTACCTAATAAATCTTCACAAAAGTTCAACTTTCCTACCTAGAGAACCTAAACTTGTGACACGTTCAAGAGTTTTCTTTCATGACTACAGTTTTGATTTTGGTTTAACAAAAATGTAGGTCCACATGATCTGATTCTTGTTTCAATTCCATCCCAAGGCTACCAGTTTGGATCTGGATCACAAGAACCTGAACTCTATAGGGTTAACACTCCAAACTGAGGAACCTGAGAACCTGCCAACACGGTTTGTAACCCTTTAAGAATATTTTGATTGAAAATGTGTGGAGCTTTTGGATGCAATCGATTTATTTGCACATGATGGTCTCAACTGCCAGTTTCGCATCTTGCTTCATTGCTGCATGTACTTGATTTGGTCTTGCATAAGGGTCGTCAGTAATACTCTTAGTAGTCCATGCTCGTGTTTTTGTTTGCAAATGACCGACTATCATCCTAACAAGATCAAAAGAAATTTGGTAAAGGCCGTGTTCTCAAACTTCTAGAGTGATCTTTTGATTAATATTCAGAGTTTGGTGAAGGTGAGTGAGAACAAGGATGGCTTCAGCTCTTCTGCAGCTACCTGTACCAGCCATTGATCTGTCAGTAAAGGATGTGGCAAGTTCAGGCCTTAAAGAGATTCCAGGGGAGTTTCGAGCATCATGGCAGGTCAAAAAAGCTTCCACAAGCAATTCCAATGGTCAATCCATACCCATTATTGACCTTGCCGGCTTGCATGGGGAGAACCGTTCCTTGATTATTGAACAAATCAAGACTGCTTCAGAAGAGTGGGGATTTTTTCAAGTATGTCCTGAACTGTTTGTTATTTCTTTTTTACTGAAAATTTCCCTTCCTTATCATTACATATTAGCCTACGTTTTCACTTATTGCAAAGAAATGGGGATATCTAACACTAGATTTCACTAGTCCATTGACAACAGCATGTATGTAGATTTTGTTGAACAAAGAGCCACGATACATGCATATGTTAGTTTTGGCCTTTTGGGTTGGGGTATCAATTTGCCATATCTCCTCTTGAGAGGAACATATGATAAGAGCATATTCAACAATTCACAGCAATATAAATTGGACACAAAACCTTGCTACTATTTATTGCCTATGATTATAATTTTCTTGTTTTGGTGTTTGTTCAGGTCGTGAATCATGGTGTCTCTCCACAGTTATTGGATGAGACTTTCCAGGAACATAGAAAGTTCTTTGAGTTGCCAGACTTGGAAGAACGATTAAAAAAATATAGCATTTACTCCGACAAAGAAATGAGTCAAGTGGCCAAAATGGAAAATGAAACGATCAGATATCCATCAAATTGGAGGGACAATATGGTCTTGAATTACGCTCCAAATCTCGATACTCAAAAGTGGCCTACTGAACCTCCAAATTTCATGTATGTGTCACAACTCTTTGGTTCAATAGAGACCCATTTGAAATGTTGCAATTTGCCTTGAAGGAATGACTTAATGAAAGTAGATCTAGCATATTTTGTCATATAAATGAAAAGGATTGTTCAGCTTTAGAAATGGAATTTTTATTTTTTGGGTTCATGAAAACTAATCACAGCTTCCTGACAGAGAGGTGAACCTGAAATACAATCAAGCTGTCTATCACTTGAAGAAGGAGCTTTTGGATGCTCTATCTGAAAGCCTTGGGTTGCAAACTTCCCTTCTTGATGATGTCTTAGG
>Ga0116227_10008023_pt1 | contig 20197 bp, 12 predicted proteins | sample S1TSphgellanicum_FD_89693 | JGI IMG/M metagenome (GOLD analysis project Ga0116227, IMG submission 89693) | Host-associated microbial communities from peat moss isolated from Minnesota, USA - S1T2_Fb - Sphagnum magellanicum MG | ecosystem: Host-associated > Plants > Peat moss > Unclassified...
GACGACACCGACGCCGTTGTTGTTTGCCTCGACGTCCTTCGCGTCGACCCCCGTCGCATCGATCTTGCCCGCACCGTTGAGTTCGATCGTTTCGTGCCCGGCGCGCCCAGTCACGGTGACCGATGCGGCGCCCGAGTTTACGATCTCGACGTCAGCTCCGGTGAGACCGCCGACCTTGATCGAACCGAAGCCGGTGTTCGTAACGCCGCGCAAGATGGGCAGGTCGATCGTGACTTTCGGCAGCGAACCATCAAGCCCGGAGCCCTCGCGCATCCCGACGACGAGCGTGCGGTCGCGAATGTTGGTCGTTACCCGATCGAGCGCGGCGCGGCTTCCGCGAATCGTGACCCGGCTCTCGCGGCCGGCACCGATCGTGGTCTCGAACGCACCCGAAAGCTCGACCCGATCGAAGGCGCCGACGGGCCGGACCTCCGAAACGTCGTCCGCGCCGTAGCCCGGAACCGGGGCTGCGACGACGGCGAGCGCCCATGCGCCGAGCGTGACGATTGACAGCCGGGCCAAACGGCGTGCGCCCTCAGAAAATGACATGCTCGCTGTACGACCCGCGCAGGGCGGAAGTTTCGTCTAGCCCGGTCTGAGGGCGCCGTTTCGACACACGGCATGCGATTGGTTGCGCCCGAATCACGGCCGCAGCCGCGCAAAAGGCTGCCGCGACGGCTGCTTGAAGTTCGGACGCGATGGAAATCGGCCTGGATAGTTTTGCTGCTGCCGGCCTCGCGACCGAATCGGAGGGGGCTGCCGCGGCGTCCCGGGCACTCCGGGAGTTGATCGACGAAATCGAAGCGGCCGATCGCGCCGGGCTCGACGTTTTCGGGATCGGCGAGCATCATCGGCGCGATTTTCTCGATTCGGCGCCGGCGATTATTCTGGGCGCCGCGGCTTCGCGCACCAAATCGATTCGGCTCTCGAGTGCCGTAACGGTCCTGAGCGCCGCCGATCCCGTTCGCGTGTTCCAGGGCTTCGCAACGCTCGATCTCTTAAGCGAGGGCCGAGCGGAGATGGTCGTCGGGCGTGGGTCTTTCATCGAGGCGTTTCCGCTCTTCGGATTGCGGCTCGAAGATTACGACGAGCTCTTCGCCGAGAAACTCGACTTGCTGTTGCGCATTCGCGCGAACGAATTCGTTCACTGGTCGGGTAAGCACCGCGCGCCGCTCACGGGACAGGGCGTGTATCCGCGCCCGCTACAAGATCCGCTGCCGATCTGGCTCGGCGTCGGCGGCACGCCCGAATCGTTCGCCCGCGCGGGTACGCTCGGGCTGCCGTTGATGGTGGCGATCATCGGCGGTGAAACGCATCGCTTCCGCCCGCTCGTCGATATCTATCGCGAATACGGCCGCAAAGCCGGGCATCCGCCCGAACGTTTGCGGGTCGGAATGCACGCGCTCGGATACGTGGCCGAAACGTCGCAAGCCGCGGACGACGATTTCTTCCCGGGCTACGCGCGCGCGTTCACCGAGGTCGGCAAGGAACGCGGCTGGCCGCCGGTTACGCGCTCTCATTACCAAGCGTTACGCGGTCCGCGCGGCGCGCTGATCGTCGGCAATCCGGACGAAGTCGTCGAGAAGCTGTTACGACACAGCGAGGCGCTCGGCGGCCTTTCGCGCGTGACGTTCCAAATGAGCGTCGCCGCGCTGCCGCACGAAAAGCTGCTGAGCGCGATCGAGCTACTGGGGAAGAGGGTGAAGCCGGCGGTCCAGGCCCGGATTGCGACGCTGCAGTTGTCTGGTTAGGCCGGCAAAGCGCGCGGTTTTGGCTTCACGTTCGACTCTCGGCCGGCATCTCGGCTCGCGGCATTTGTGCGCCGTGGGACGCTGATGCCGGTTGCGATGCCTTACCTGCCTCCTCGCGCACGAGTTCGATCTTCTGAATCTTCCCGACCGGCGTCTTCGGTAGCGCGTCGCGGATCTCGAGCGCGGCGATCATTTCGTGTTTGCCGATTTTATCTCGCAAAAATTCCTTGAGCGCCTCGAGTTCGACCGGGTCGGCGCCGGCCTTGAGCGCGACGAACGCTTTGGGCGATTGACCGCGATACGGATCCGGAACGCCGATCACCGCGCACTCGGCGACCGCGGGATGCGCGTAAATCGCTTCCTCGACCACGCGCGGATAGACGTTGAAGCCGCCGCAGATCAGCATGTCCTTGGTGCGGTCGACGATGAAAACGAATCCATCCTCGTCCACGTAGCCGACGTCACCGGTACGCAAATAGCCGTCGTCGGTCATCTGCTCGCGGGTCGCTTCGGGGTTCTTCCAATAGCCGGCCATGACGTTCGGCCCGGCAATGCAGATCTCGCCTTTTTCGCCGACCGCCGCCGACCGCGACGGATCGTCGAGCGGTACGAAGCGGAACGAGCACCCGGGCACGGCCAAGCCGCACGAACCGGCTTTCGAAGGGCCGAGCGGTGACGTGAACGTGCCGGTCGCCGCGGTCTCCGTCATGCCCCAGCCTTCGCCGAGCGCGCAGCCGGTGCGCGCGCGGAACGCCTCGCGCACCTCGACCGGGAGCGGCGCCCCGCCCGAGTTGCACAACACGAGCGACGAAAGATCGACCGGCATCTTTTCCGCAGCCGCGAGCAGCGCGATGAACATCGTCGGCACCCCGCAGAACACCGTGATCCGTTTTTCGGCGATCTCGCGCACGACGTCGGCGACGTCGAAACGCGCGTGCTGGATGACTTCGGCGCCGAACTTCAGCGGCATCAGCATGTTGGCGACGAGCGCGTACACGTGAAAGGGCGGGAGGACGGCGAGAAATCGTTCGCACCCCAAGCCGAGGACGGGCGGCTGCGTGTCGCGCGAGGTCGCGAAGAGCGCATGGGCCGCGCCCGTGAGGTTGCCGTGCGTCAGCATCGCGCCCTTCGGCAGGCCCGTGGTGCCGCCGGTATATTGGAGCACGGCGAGTTCGCGCGCGGGATCGGTCACCGCGTAGCGCCGGTAGGAGCCGTCGTTCTCGAGCAGGCTCGCGAAGCTCGCGTGACCGGGAGCGTCCTGCGGAATGTCGACGAGCTGCTTCGACGCACGAAGCGCTGCGTCGACGGCTCCCGGCTGCGCCGCCATCTCCGCGAGCGTGCCGACCACGAGCGTGCGCAGGCGCGTCTTCGCGAAGAGGCCGGCCATCTGCGGGTAGAGGGCGGCGAGGTCGAGCGTGATCATCACGTCGCTCTCGCTGTCGTCGATTTTGTGCTCGAGCGTCGGTCCCGCATCGAGCGGTGAGTAATTGACGACGACGCCGCCCGCTTTGAGAATGCCGAAGAACGCCACATTATAGTGCGGCGTGTTCGGTAAGAAGATGCCGACGTGAACCCCGGGGCCGACGCCGAGTTTCTGCAGGCCGCACGCGAACCGGTCGCTCAGCTCGTCGAGCTCGCGGTACGCCAGCGTGCGGCCCATGAAATGGATCGCGGGACGGTCGCCGTAGTCGCGGGCTGCGTCCGCGAGCAGCTCGCGAGCTCCCATGAGCGGGATCTCCGCACCCCACGCCAAGCCGGGCGGATAAGAAGTCTCCCAGAAACTCGCGTTCATCTAGAGCCTCACATCGACGGGCGAGGTTTCTTTCGTCAATCTCGCTAAGGGGGCCGCTTCTACTCTTGGCTCCTGACCCCTCGGGCGGTGCACCCATGCCGACTTCAGCGCGGAAGCTCTCGATCGTCGACTCCGCCTTTCTCTTCGCGGAGACGGCGGAATGTCCGATGCACGTCGGGAGCATGACGATCGTGAAATTGCCCGACGGCTATAGCGGCGACTTCTTCGAAGACCTCAAGGCGCTCTTCGTCGCCAAGCTCGACGTCGCGCGCAGTCTGCGCTACAAGCTCGCGCAAACTCCGTTCGATATCGATCGCCCGAGCTGGGTCGAGGACGAAGATTTCGATATCGACCGCCACGCGTTTCGCGCTTCGCTGCCGCAGCCGGGGGACCGCGCGACGCTCCAGCGGCTCGTGGGCTGGCTTCATGCGAAGCCTCTGAACCGGGCGCGGCCGCTCTGGGAAATCTACGCGTTCGACGGACTGCCCGGCAACGAGGCCGCGATCTATACCAAGATGCACCACGCGATGATCGACGGCGCGGCCGGCGCGGCGCTGAGCGAAATCCTGTACGATGCGTCGCCGAACGCACCGCGGCCCGCGGCGCCGCCGCGCGAGTCGATGCTTGCGGACGCCGTCGCCAAGCGTCGCGATCTGCGCGACATCAATGCATCGATCTTCGACGCGTATGCCGACCTGCTGCGCTCGCCGTTCCAGAGCGGCAAGGGTTTCAAGGCGTTCGAGCTTCCCCGCAGCGGCGGTTCCGATCTCGGTTCGGTTTTGCTCGACGCGGCCATCCATCAGGTCGAATGGCCGCTGCGGCTCGCCGCTAATTTCCCCGAAGTCGCGCAGTCGCTTTCGACCGCGCTTGCGAACGCGCTCAAGCCGGGCGCCTTGAAGGCGCTCGAATCGCTCTCGGCGCCGTCCACGCCGCTCAACGTCTCGATCTCCTCGGAGCGCAGTTATACGGCCGTTACCGTTCCGCTCGACCGCGTGAAAGCCATCGGCGCGAAAGCGGGCGGCAAGGTCAACGACGTCGTGCTCGCGCTTTCGAGCGGCGTCTTGCGCCGCTTTCTCGTCGAATGCGATGCGCTTCCGAACAAGACCCTCACCGCGTTCGTACCGATTTCGGCGCGCGACGCCGGTAGCGCCGAAGCGAAGAATCAGGTCTTCGGAATGGTCGTACCGCTCGGCACGAACATCGCCGACCCGAAGGAGCGGCTCGAGACGATCGTCGCCCAATCGGCCGCCTCCAAGGAACTCGCGAACCCGTTCCGCGCCATCCTTCCGCACATGTCCGAATTCCCGACGTTCGGCACGCCCATGCTGCTGCAGTTGCTCGCGACGTTCTATGGCCGGTCGAATTTGGCCAGCGCCGTGCCGCCGTCGGTCAACGTCGTCGTTTCGAACGTGTTCTTTTCGAAAAAGCCGTTTTACATCGCCGGCGCCGAGCTGCTCCACGTCTATCCCGTTTCGATACCGGTGCACGGCCAGGCGCTCAACATTACGGTTCAGGGTTATCGCGACCAGCTCGATTTCGGCTTGATCGCCGGCGCGAACGTGCTGCCCAAGCTCGACTTTCTCGGCGCGATGATTCCCGAAGAACTCGAGGTGCTGGAACGCAGCATGGGAAGCGTCGCTTGATGCCGCATCGTTAGCCGCGATGCAAACGATTCCGCGACCCCCGCAGAAGCCGATCGTCGGCAACATCCTCGATCTGAGCTCGACGTCGCCGCTTCAGGATTTGGTGGCGCTCGCGCGCGAGATGGGTCCGATCTTCGAGCTCGACATGATGGGCAAGCCCTTCACCGTCGTCTGGGGTCACGCGCTCGTCGCAGAGCTCTGCGACGAAAAGCGCTTCGACAAATCCGTGACGGGCTCGCTCAACCGGGTCCGCCGCCTCGCCGGCGACGGCCTCTTCACGGCGTTCACGTCCGAGCCGAACTGGTCCAAAGCGCACAACATCTTGCTGCCCAACTTCAGCGAACGCGCGATCGCCGGCTACTATCCGGCGATGCTCGACGTCGCCGAGCAGATGATGCTGAAGTGGGAGCGCCTCAACGCCGACGATGAGATCGACGTCACCCGCGATATGACGGCGCTCACGCTCGACACGATCGGGCTTTGCGGTTTCGGTTATCGCTTCAACTCGTTCTATCGTGACGACAACCACCCGTTCGTCACGGCGATGGTCGAGTCGCTCGAGATCGCGATGAGCGAACGCGGCCTGCCGTTCGAGGAGATCTTCACACGCGCGCGGGCGCGCAAGATGGATGCGAACGTCCGCTTCATCAACGGTATCGTCGACCGCATCATCGCGGAGAGGCGCGCGGAGCGTGACGAAGATCGCGCAACTCGAAAACGCGACCTGCTCGATTATATGCTCGAAGGCGTCGATAGAAAGTCGGGCGAGCGGCTCGACGACACGAACATCCGTTATCAAATCATCACGTTTCTCATCGCCGGGCACGAGACGACGAGCGGTTTATTATCGTTCGCGACCTACTATCTCTTGAACGATCCCGCCGTGCTCGAACGCGCGCGCGACGAAGTCGAGCGGGTGCTCGGCGACGATCCCGCCGTTCCGCCGACGGTCAAACAAGTCAGAGCCCTGACGTACGTGCAGGCCGTGCTCAAAGAGGCCTTGCGGCTCTGGCCGACGGCGCCGGCCTTCGCCGTGCGGCCCTATAAGGACGAGATCGTCGGCGGGCAATATTTGCTCAAGGCGCGTTCGCACGTGATGTTGTTGCTCCCGATGCTGCATCGCGATAAGGCGGTTTGGGGCGAGCGCGCCGAGGTCTTCGATCCGGAGAACTTTTCGCCGGCCGCCGAGGCGTCCCGACCGAGGGACGCCTACAAACCGTTCGGCAACGGCCGGCGAGCCTGCATCGGGATGCAATTCGCGTTGCAAGAGGCCACGCTCGTGATCGGTATGATGCTGCAACGTTTCAAGCTGATCGATCACCGCCGCTACACGCTGCGCGTCAAGGAAACGCTGACGGTAAAGCCCGACGGCCTGACCATCAAGGTCCGGCCTCGCGTTCATCATGCCGGGAATGGATCGGCTGCGGGCCTTGCGTCAACGCCCGCAATGTCGCCGGCGCTTGCGACGAACCCGCCGGGTTTTGAAGTCGCGCTTGCGGGGGCAGTTCGCAACGGCGCCCATCCGGACACGCTCGAGCCGGTTGCCGTGGGCGCGACGATCCCGGCGCATGGCACGCCACTCCTCGTGCTCTTCGGTTCGAACCTCGGAACCTCCGAAGACATCGCGCGTCACGTCGCCGAAACGGGCGCCGCGCAAGGTTTCGACGTGAACCTCGCCTGGCTCGACGACTACATCGGAAAGCTTCCGACGACGGGCGCCGTTGCGATCGTCACCGCTTCCTACAACGGCGCGCCGCCCGATAACGCTGCGGGATTCTATCGTTGGCTCGGCGGTGAACTCGCGCCGAACGCGCTTGCGGGCGTGAAGTACGCGGTCTTCGGAGCCGGTAATCGAAACTGGGCCTCGACCTATCAGGCCGTCCCGCGGACGATCGACGAGCGGCTCGCGGCGCACGGCGCGCAGCGCATCTTCGAGCGCGGCGAAGGCGATGCGCGCGACGATCTCGACGCGGATTTTCAGACGTGGAAAGCGGCCCTTTGGCCCGCGCTCGCCCGGGCGTTCGACATCGCTTTCGAACCCGCCGAAGCCCTACCCGAACGGCCGCCGTACGCTGTCGAATTCGTCAGCGGCCCGCCGCCCAATCCGCTCGCGGCCTCGCATGGGGCGACCACGATGCGCGTGGTCGTCAACCGCGAATTGCAGACGGGCGATGCGCGTTCGACGCGCCACGTCGAAGTCACGCTTCCGGCCGGCGTCACGTATCGCGTGGGCGATCACCTCGGCGTCTTGCCGAGCAACGGCGAGGGGCTCGTCGAACGGGTGATGCGACGCTTTGGATTCGAACCGGGCACCTATGTCCGGCTCCGGTCGCCCGGCGCGGCTCGAATCGCATCGCTGCCGCTCGACGCGACGCTCTCCGTGCGTCGCCTGCTGATGCACTACGTCGAATTGCAAGCCGTGGCCACGCGTAAGCAGATCGCGGCGCTGGCCGACGCGACGCGATGCCCCGACACCAAAGCCGAACTCGTCCGCTTGGCCGACGACACCGATGCCGGACTCTATAAAGCGGAGATAAAAGCGAGACGCACTTCCATCATCGCGCTCCTCGAACGCTTTCCGGCGTGCGAGTTGCCGTTCATCGAATATTTGCCGATGCTGCCGCTCATGACGCCGCGCTATTACTCGATCTCGTCGTCACCGCTCGCCGAGCCGGATCGATGCAGCGTCACGGTCGGCGTCGTGCGCGGACCGGCCTTGGACGGAGGCGGCGAATTCGAAGGCGTCTGTTCGAACCACCTCGCCGGGCGAGAAGCGGGTTCGCGCATCAACGCATTCGTCAAGGAGTCCAAGAGCGGCTTCGCGCTTCCGAACGATCCCGCGCAGGCCATCGTGATGATCGGACCCGGCACCGGGCTCGCGCCGTTCCGCGGATTTCTCGAAGAGCGACGAGCATTGCAGGCGCGCGGCGTTGCGCTCGGCCGGGCGCTGCTCTTCTTCGGATGCCGGCATCCGAACGAAGATTTCATCTATCGCGAGGAACTCGAAGCGGCTGCGGCGCGCGGACTCGTGGAGTTGCACGTCGCCTTCTCGCGCGAAGGGCCGGCGAAACGCTACGTCCAGCACGTGCTGGCCGAACGCGCCGGCGACGTGCTCGACCTCATCGAAAGCGGCGCGACCGTCTACGTCTGCGGCGACGGCAGCGCGATGGAGCCGCAGGTTCGGCAAACGCTCCTCGATCTCTATGCCGAACGCCATACCGCCGACGCTCGCGCGGCGGCGGCATGGCTTGAAGACTCGATCGCCCGCAACCGGTACGTGCTGGACGTTTGGGCGTCTCGCTAAGTCGCCGCGGCGAGGGGTACCGTGTTAGAACGCGACTTGCTGAAGCTTTTTCGACTGCGCGAGCAGCTTTTCGACAACGTCGGCGCCGGTGCGCAGCGAGGTTTCAAGTTCCTTGGCGTTGAGGGCCATGAGCGCTTCGATCCGCTTGGTGACGGCGGGAACCGTCGCTTCGGGCTCGGCGCCTGCGGCGCTGCGGAAGATGTCGGTGAGCGAGCTGATATAGGTGAGGGCGCGACGGTTGGCCGCGGTCATCTCCTCGACAAGCATGCCGGCGGTCTCCGAAGCGACATCGATGAACGAGTTGGCTTTATCGTACATGGTGTTTCCTTAAATCTGACGTTGGGGGGTAATGTCGTGGGCTAGTAGGTGCATTTTACATTTAGGTGCTAGCGTTGTCAACCAGGAGAAGTGCGTCCTATGGTTCATCCGACGAGCGACGTAGAACCGCTCGAGCTACGACTCGGAACGCTGTCATTTAGTGGTATTACCTCCGGAGAAGCGGGCGCGCCGCTCGTTTTGTTGTTGCACGGGTGGCCGCAGTTCGCCGACTCTTGGGCCGCATTAGCGCCCGTGCTCGCCGGCGCGGGGTTCCGAGCGGTCGCACTCGATCAGCGCGGTTACGCTCGCGACGCGCGCCCCCCGGACGTTAGCGATTACGGCATCGATCGGCTCATCGGCGATGCGCTCGGATTCGCCGATGCCCTCGGCGCCGCGCGCTTTCATCTCGTAGCGCACGATTGGGGCGCAATCGTCGGCTGGGGGCTCGCGGCCGCGCACCCCGAACGGCTCCTTTCGTTTACATCGCTCGCCACGCCGCACCCCGCCGCGCTCGCCGAGGCGCGCGCGAGCGACCCCGACCAGCAAGCCCGTTCCGCATACGTGAAACTTTTTCGGCAGCCGGACCATGCGGCCGAACGCGTCTTGCTCGAAAACGGTGCCGCGCGCCTGCGCGCGGTGTATGGGGGCAAATTATCTGCCGCTGCAGTCGAGTCGAACGTCGGGCGGCTCGCGGAACCGGGCGCCCTGACCGCGACGCTCAATTGGTACCGCGCGCTCGATTGGAGCGCACCGCCGGGTCCCGTATCGGTCCCGACGATCTATCTGTGGGGCACCGAAGATCTAGCGCTCGGCGCGAAAGCGGCAAATGGTACGGCAGCGTACGTTCAAGCACCGTATCGATTAGAAGTGCTCGAAGGCGCTTCGCATTGGATTCTCGACGACCGGCCGCGGGAGGTTGCGGAATCGATCCTCGCACACGTACGGGCGCACGCGGAACGATAGGTGGAGACGCGCTTCACGGATCCGCCGCGGTCGTTCGCATGGTCCGCATGGTGCGTACGCATCGGTGCCGATGGCTCGCGCGTCGTCAGGGCGCGTTCGTAGCCTCGGTATGCCGTTCGATCGCCGCGAGAATCCGTGGCCAGAGCACGGGGGGGAGGGCGTGTCCCATACCCTTGATGGGCACGAGCGTCGCGCCCGGGATCGCGTCGCGCAAATCGAGGGCGGCTGGGAAGCGGAGCAGCGGATCGGCCGTTCCGTGAATCACCAGGGTCGGAATCGCGACCGACCGCAGCGCCGGCCGGCGGTTCCCCGAAGCGATGATGGCGGCGAGTTGGCGCCGTACGCCGGGCGGGTTGATCCCGCGTTCGTAACTTGCGAGACCCTGCCGCCGCGTGCGTTCGGGATCGAAGGGCAGCTCGTTGCCCGAGAGCACCCGCCACGTCCTTACGTAATAGCGCAGAAACGCTTCGCGTTCGCGGGGCGCGCTGCGCACGAGCGCGGCGAACGCTTTGGGCGTGGGCGGCGGCAGGCGTGGATTGCCGCTCGACGCCATGATCGTCGTGAGCGTGCGCAGCCGCGAGCGGAAGTGAATCGCCATCTCCTGGGCAATCGCTCCGCCCATCGAGGCGCCGACGACGTGCGCGGTCTCGAGACCGAGCGCGTCCATCAGACCGGCCGTGTCGCGCGCCATGTCGACGAGCGTGTACGGGGCGCGATACGTTCGTCCCGGCAATCGCGAGAGAACGTAGTCGACGACCGAGGGCGCGCGCGCGCCGTCGAACTTGGTCGAACGCCCGATATCGCGATTGTCGAAGCGCACGACGTACCGGCCGCGCGCGGCGAGCTGCCGGCAAAAGTCCTCCTCCCAGACGATCAGTTGCGCGGCCAAGCCCATGATCAGCACGACCGGCGGGTCTCCCGGATCGCCAAAAGCGTCGTAGCACAAACGGACGTTTCCCGTTTCGGCAAACGCGGCATCGTGGTAACGGACGGCGCTTTCGATCATCGCTCGCCCTTGCGCGCGTTCGGACGCGGCACCTCCGCTTGACCGGCGCAATGCCGCAGTTGGCCGGCGACGCGCGCAAGCGCGCCAAGTTGCGGCAAATGAAGCTCGTCGCGACGGGCGCGCTCCTCGCGATGGCCCTGGTCTTTGCGCTCTGCGCGCATTTCAAAGCGCAGGTCCCGCTGCTGGGATGGCTGCAGGCGTTTAGTGAAGCGGCGATGATCGGCGGACTGGCCGACTGGTTCGCCGTGGTCGCCCTCTTCGGGCATCCCGGCGGCGTGCCGCTGCCGCACACGGCGATCGTGCCGACCAACAAGGATCGCATCGGCAAACAGCTCGGCGATTTCGTCGAGCAGAATTTCCTGACGCCGGAAAATATTCGGGCGCGCCTCGAGGCGCTCGATATTGCGACCGCCGTCGTTTCGTGGTTCGCCGAGGGGGAGCACGCGCGCGCCGCGATCGCGGTGCTGCGCGACGAACTGCCGCGGTTCGCCCGGGCCGCGGACGAACCGGAGATCGAGCGCGCGATCGCGCGCGTCGTCAACGAAGAACTGGCGCGCATCGATCTCGCGAACCTGGCCGCGCGGCTCCTTTCCGCGCTCACGCGCGACGGCCGTCACCAGGGCGTGCTCGACGACCTCTTGCCGGTGGTCGTTCGCCGGCTCGATCTCTACCGCAACGAGATGAAGCTTCGCTTCGGCCGGAAGTCGCTGCTCACGCCGCCCTGGGTCGATTCGTTTATCGTCGACCGCTTCGTCGACGGGATCATCGATCTGATCGACGAGATCGCCCGCAATCCCGAACACGAGGCGCGCCGCGAATTCGATAAGGCCGTAAGGCAGTTCATCCGCAGCCTACGGACCGACCCGTCGATGGCGGCGAAAATCGACGAATTCCGGGGCTCGCTCCTGCGCGGCAAAACGATCGACGCCGCGGTGAAGAGCGCGTGGCGGGCGGTCGCGACGCGAATCGCCACGCCTCCGGCGCCGGGCGGTCGCGCGAGCGACACGTGGCTCGCCGGCATCCTCGCGAGCGTGGCCGCCGAAATGCTCGAGGATCGCGGGCTCCTCGACCGCTTGAACGCGAACGTGCTCGCAGCGATCGAAGCGGGCTTGCGGCGTTTTGGGAATCAGTTCGCGGTGCTGATCGAAGATATCGTCAAGCGCTGGGACACGCGCGAAGTCTCCGAGCGCGTCGAACTCGAGCTCGGCCCCGACCTCCAATACATCCGCCTCAACGGCACGTTCATCGGCGGCCTCGCCGGCGTCGCGTTGCACGCGCTGCAAATGGCGGCCGGCCTGGCCGTGTGAGCGCATCCAGCGTGGTCACAAGAATCGGCGTTACCATCGATTAACCGCGGGGTGCTACATATTCTGCAGATTGCCGGCGACCCGATAGCTTTAGCGCTCGGCGCCAACGCCTCTCGCAGTAAGGAACGTCATGCCTGAATCGACGCCGTCACCGTCCGACGTCCGATGGGTGGCTAAACAGTTTACGGAAGGCGTCGAGCGTTTCTGCGATCTCGTCATGAAAGGCGGCGTAACGAGCGGCGTCGTCTATCCGCTGGCCGTGTGCCGGCTGGCGGAAAAGTATGCATTCAAGAAGATCGGCGGCACGTCGGTGGGCGCGATTGCGGCCGTGTTGACGGCGGCGGCGGAGTATCGACGTCGCCATGGCGGCGCCGAGGCCGGGGCGGGATACGTAAACCTCGCAAAGTTACCCGACTTTCTGAAGGTCCCGGGCGCGCTGCGCACGCTCTTCACGGCCGACCCGAGTTCGAAAAAGTACTTGGCGATCGCCCTCGATTTCGTCGGGACGGACGCGCTGCGTGTTAAATTTGCCAACGGCGTCGTTACGTCCCTGAAGCTCTTCGGATGGCCCTTCGTTTTCACGGCCGGAGTGCTGATCGTCGAATCGCTCCTCGCGTTCGGACACGGCCTGCCGCTGCCGGTATCGTGGTGGATCGCGTCGGCGGCGTCGCTCGCGCTCGCCGCCGCCGCAAGCGCTGCGGCCACGGTCGCGCTCATCGTGAAGGGATGTCTTGGCGCACTCTCGCCAAAGCACGATTTCGGGTGGTGCCACGGCCACGACGAGGACGCGTTCGCCGCCGCCTCCGTCGCGGCTTCGAGGAGCGGCTGGCTCGCGCTTCGTTCGGAACAGACGCCGCCTCTAACCAGTTGGCTGCACGGCGTTATTCAGGAGACGGCGGGCCGAACGGTTGCAGACCCGCCGTTGACGATCGGCGATCTTCAGGATAGCCCAGATCCGGCGTTGGGATATTCGAGGGACGTTCCGGAGGGCCTCGACCTCCGCGTGGTGACGACGTGCGTCACGCTCGGCCGCCCGTTCGCGATCCCGTTTGACGACGGCGACGGTATCGCGGGACTCTGCTTTAAGCCTTGCGAGTTCCGAAAGTTCTTTCCGAGCTCGGTTGTGGACGATCTGATTCCCGAAAAAAATGAGGCGGAGTTCGTACCGTTTCCACGGTCGGCGGACATCCCGCTCGTTGTCGCCGCGCGTCTCTCCATGTCGTTCCCGGTTCTGTTTTGCGCGGTCCCGCTGTGGGCGCCGGATGCAAAGGGGAAGATGCGCAAAATCTGGTTTTCCGACGGCGGCTTGACCAGTAACTTCCCGATTCACTTCTTCGATGCTCCGTTACCGTCTTGGCCGACGTTCGCCATCGATCTGGTCGGTGGAAATCCGAAGAATAAGCGATCGGCGTATTGGCTTAAATCCCCGCAGACGGATGACGATCCCGGGGCCGTATTTATGGAAGACGAGCAGGAGAGCGGCGGGGCGAACACGATCGATCCCTGGGATCGATTCGACGGACTCGCAGCCTTCCTCATGGCGATCGTCGACACGATGCGGACCTGGCAGGATTCGACGTTGCGCACGCTGCCGGCCAATAGGAGCCGCACCGTCGGCATCCGCCTCTCCGATAACGAAGGCGGTCTCAACCTAAACATGCCGCCCCAAATCGTCGCGGACCTCACCGGACGAGGCGATCTCGCCGGCCGCAAACTCGTGAGCCGCTTCAGCGCGGAGCACGGTGGTTGGCTGCGTCACGGTTGGATCCGCTATCGCACGGCCGCCGCGGAATTGAGCGGCTGGCTCGCATCGTTCCACCAGGTGTACGGGAACCGCATGCCTCCGCGGCTGGATTATCCCGCCACGATCTTGGATTCGTACGAGGGAAGCACGGGGCCGAACGCCGCTCCGTCCTACTTGTGGCGATCGGCGCCGGTCGCCGATCGAAATGGTGCTGCCACGCAACGGCTCGACGATCTCGCGGCCTCATGGGATCCGTCGGCGAGCGAAGCACCCGATTTCGTGGACGGCCAGCCCATTCCGAAGGCTTCCCTTCGGACGCGCCCGCCATTTTAAGCGGAACTATTGACCTCGCTGCGCTTTTTGACGCTCTGCCCAGACGCCGCGCCGTTAGTGAATCGACCGATCGACGTCCGACGCCATCAACTTTGGCCTAAGCCCCAGCACGCTCTGCGCCTCGGGATGTATACTGCCAGTGCGTCCGCGCGACATTATGCTCCCTATGTAATGAGAGAGAGTCTCGAGAGGCACTCAATCGCCACGGGGCAGCCTTTGATGGAAGGACTCGCCTTTCTATCGATGGAGGCCGGTGCCCCAGCGTCTGAATGTACGCTAACGTACAGAAAATGCGGTCACGGGACGGTAGTCTACCGCAGGCCGAAGAGCAGCCGATCCCTCGAACCCTCCACGGCAGGTGCCGGTGTGATCGAACGACGACAGCAGGCGTCCAATGTGGGCCCTGCCTTTCTCTATTGGGGGATCTGATTGTCTTACCAGCGGCACCACGATCTGGGACGGGCGGCGCCGAACGGCCGAAGTTCCACCGCGGTCGATCCCTTGGTGGTGGCTGCACAAAGCGAAATCGACGGCCGCTCGGCTTCTGCGTATTGGCAGATGCTCGACGCCCTGCCGATCGTCGCGTTCATGGCCTCAGCCGCCGGCTCGATCACCTACGTTTCGCGCGGTTGGGCTGAGTTTACGGGCTACCCGGCGGGCGAGGCGATCGGTGCCGGCTACCGCGAGATCATCGACCCGGAACAAGCGGACGCGGTCGCCGCGAATTGGCTCGCGGCAATTTCCGCGGGCCTGGAATATCGCGACGAATTTCGCATCCGTCTGAGCGACGGCCGTTATCGCTGGGTGCTCACTGCGGCCGCGCCGGTTCGCGATACGGCCACGGGCGAAGTTTCGGCGTGGTTTGGCACCGTCACCGACATCGACGAACGCAGACGTACGGCGGATGCACTCGTCGACAGCGAGTCGATGTATCGGGCGCTCTCGGAGGCAATACCGGGAGCGGTTTGGGCCGCGTCGACCAATGGCGAGTTGATATATCTCGCGGACCGGTCGCTCGAGTTGGAGCCGGGTTTTCGCGATCGCGCACTTGGCAATGCTTGGCTGACGAGCGTTCACGCTGATGACCGGCAGCGCGTTAGCGCGGTCTGGCAGCACTCCTACGAATCGGGCGAACCGTACAACGTCGAATACCGGCTTCTCAACGCCGACGGAACCTATCACTGGTCTCTCGTGCGCGCTTTGCCGGTTCACACGCCCGACGGCTCCATCTTGCGCTGGGTCGGCGTCATCACCGACATTCAAGATCGTCATGAGGCGGACGAGAAACGCGAAATGTACGTCGCGCTCGTCGAGAACAGCACCGACTTCATCGCCATTGCCGACCTCGACGGAAAGGTCATCTATGTAAACGCGGCGGGTCGCAAGCTTCTGGGAATCGGCTCGTTAGATGACGCACGAAATAGCAGCTTGATCGACTATTTCGGGCCCCAGGATTGGGGTTTCGTCCAATCGGACGTCCTGCCCGCGGTAGATCGCCACGGACATTGGAACGGCGATTTCCAACTTCGCCATTTCCGCAGTGGGAAATCCATTCCGGTCGCCTACAACCTCTTCGCAATCACGAGCGCGGACGGTACGCGGATCGGTACGGCAACGGTTAGCCGCGATTTGCGCGATCGCAAACGCATCGAGGAAGGGCTGCGCCTCCTGTCTCGAACGGGCGCTGCAATCGTCGACTCGCTCGACTACAAACGCACGTTGCACAATATCGCTCGGGCGTTTGTGGAGGGATTTGCGGCGTACTGTCTCATCGACGTTATTCCGGAGCACGGTCCTTGGGAGCGGACGGCGCTCCATCGCGATCCGGCATTTGTAACGCTCTTGACCGACATGTCGCGTCCGAGCGGCAATCATCCCATCGCCCGTGCGATTGAAGCGGGCGAGTCGTGCGTAAGCGCGATCAATGAGGACTGGATTCGCGGCCTCGATGCACCTTTGAACGCGGATCGCGCGGAGGTGATTCGCCGGCTGGGCGTCCGATCGGTCGTCTGCGTGCCGGTGAAGACGCCGTCGGGCGCGGTCGTCGGAGCGCTGACCTGTGCGCTCGACCGCACGAGCGACCGGGACGACTACGGCGTCGACGACCTCGGGTTCGTCGAGGAAGTCGGTCGCCGCGCCGGCGCGGCGATCGCCAACGTGGCGCTTTACGAACGCGAGCGTCGCATCGCTCTTGAGTTGCAGGCGGCTGCGCTGCCGACGAATCTGCCGGCGGTCGACGGCATCGTGATCGATGCCGCCTATCGGCCCGGCAGCGCCGAAGCGAAGATCGGCGGCGACTGGTACGATGCCTTCCTGCTCGCCGACGGGCGACTCGTCATGACCGTGGGCGATGTCGTTGGCCACGGCTTACAGGCGGCCGTCTCGATGACCAAACTGCGCCTCGCGATGCAGTCGGCCGCGATCGTGAACCCCGACCCGAATCTCATGTTGCGCGTTGCCGATGCGACGCTACGACTTTCGACAGCAGACGCGTACGCGACCGCAATTGCCGCCGTCTACGACCCCAAGACGCGTCTGCTCACGTTCGCCGCCGCGGGTCACCCGAACCCCATTCTGCGAACGATCGACGGCGCGCTCGAAGAATTTAGCAATCGGGGCCCGATGATCGGATTGCGCACGGGCGAGGAAAACAAGACCTGTACCGTCACGATACCGCCCGGTTCGTCGCTGGTCTTTTTCACGGACGGTTTAGTCGAATTCGTACGGGATATCGATGAGGGTACGAGACGGTTGGCGGAGGCGTTGGGTGCCGGCGATCTGATTCGCAAGGCACGGCCGGCAGACGCGATCGTCACCGCCGTCCTCGGCACGGACGTAGCCCACGATGACATCGCGGTCCTCGTCGTCAGCTTCCGATGAGCCGCCCCAGCGCTCGAACACCGCGCGGCGAACGTTCGCTCTCGCAGCGACGAGCGTATTGTTGAGATTGAGCGCGCCAAGTCCCAGTGGATTCCAGCGGCCGCCGGTGAAACGTACGAGCGCGTCGCCTCGATGAGGCCAACATTCATCGCCGCGCGGGCGCTCAAATGCCGTGCGCTAAGGAGTACAGCCACTCTCATGATGACCGTACATTTCCGCCCGGGCGCCGCTCGAAGAGCGATCGGCGTTGCAGCGATCGCTGCACTCCTCGCGGCTATCCCGGCGGCCGCGCCGGCTGCAGCCTTCTACCGCACGCTGCATGCATTCGGCCAGCCTTTCGATGGCATAAACCCGCGGTCGGACCTCGTCGCCGACACCAGCGGCCGCCTCTACGGTACGACCAATGGCGGCGGAAAGTTCGGAGAGGGCGCATTGTACCGCCTGACGCTGGCCAAAACGCCGACCGGCGCCCCGAAGTACGAGCTGTTGCACAGTTTTCAACAGATCGAGGGCAGCGTGCCCGAGGGCGGCGTCTTGATCGGAGCCGACGGCGGCCTCTACGGCAGCACGAACGCCGGCGGGGCGTTCAATGCCGGCACGGTGTACCGCGTCGATCCAACGACGTTCGCGTTAACGAAACTGCATGATTTCAATCCCAACGTAGAAGATGGAAGCGGCGCGATCGGGGGCTTGACCGCCGGTCCGAGCGGCCTGCTCTACGGCACGACGGGCTCCGGCGGCCAATTTGGCTATGGGACGGCGTTCGCCATCAGCCCCAAGGGCGACACGGTAGCGTATGCGGTGATCCACAGTTTCGGCGGTCAACCATTGGATGACGGCGACGATCCGTATTTGGGGCGCCTTCTCTCGAGCGGCAACCACCTCTACGGCACAACCATTTTCGGCTCGACACTCGGCTTTGGAGTGGTTTTCGAGTTGACGTTAACCGCGAGCGGTTGGAATGAGTCTATCATTCACCGCTTCGCAAGCGTAGCGAACGATGTGTTGAATCCGGCGAACGGGCTCATCATGGAGAAGAGCGGTGCCCTCTATGGCTGCGCCGGAGGGGCGCAGTACGGACGTGGCGCGGTTTACGCATTGCGGCCGGCGGGCGGCGGCTGGAACGAGGTCGCCATTAAGGTGTTCGGACCGAACACGACGGACCCGTTTGCAAACGAATGCAGCGTCGTCCTGAGCGCGGGTCGCCTCATCGGCACGAGCGGCGGCGGAGGTCAAAACGGGGCGGGCACCGTTTTTACCTTAACGCCCGGCTCGGTCCTCGCGGTGGCACATAGCTTCGGACCAACCACCAGCGCCAACCCTTGGGAACCGGATAACGCGCTGATCGCGGTCGGCAGCGGCTACTACGTCGGGGCAACGGTAAATGGCGGCCGATTCGGACAAGGCGCGCTGTTCGAGGTGAAGCCGTAAACTTTGCGTTGCTCAGCGGCTGGTTCGCCTTGAACTGGGACGATGCGACGCCGTCGTAGAACGCCGCAGGAGAGGCCTGTGGTCGAACGTTATCGCCGTCGAGACTGCGGAGACTTGCAAGCATCAGCCGGCCCGATGGTTTAGGGTTAGGGCGCCGCAGGCTCCGCGGCAGGCGTCGGAAGGCCGGCCGGTATCTTCAGCGTAGGAGAAACCGGTCTGGGAACGGTCGGTGCGAATGCGCGCGCGGCGGCGGCGGTTAGGATCGCCATGTGCTGCCCGGACCCGCCAAGCGCCGTGGCGACGATGCGGTAGTCGAACGTTACCGTCGAACGGCCGGCCTGCGACTCCCGAACGACGAAGCCGCCGGCGGTTTTGCTGGCGACGAACAACCCGCGCGTGTCGCCATTGGGCGTGACGAACACGCGATACGCTGCGGTCGGTTCGATCGACGCGGCGAAGGCGGGATCGAACCGAACGACGGCGGCGCCTGCGACGAGTTGCGCCGTCCCCGTGTCTTCGACTGTCGGCTGGGTCGAATGCGCGCTGAACGATCTCACCGTCGCCCCATGGCCGACCAACGCGAGATTCTTTAGCGTGCCGGTATACGTGACGTCGCCCAGATTATCAACGACAAATGTCGTCGCGTAGTTGTTGGTGGAGTCGCTTCCGACAAACGTATAGTTGTTGCTGGCGCTGCTAACGCCGGTGTTCCCCTGAAAATAGGCTGCGAGGCCGGAGGAGGCTTGCATGTTGACGCCCGTAATTGCCGCGTTCGTGGGGTCGGTGTTCTGCGCATACAGCCCGCGCCCGCCGACCGACAAGGCCTGAACACCAGTTCCCGAAGTGCTGTATCCTTGAAGGCCAAAGGTGCTGCCGGTGCCGGAAACTGCGATTCCTCCACTGGCAAGTAATCCCGTGCCGTTAGGGGCCCCGCTCGCGTTGACCGCGGCAGGTCCGGACGTCGTCTGGGCAAAGATGGCCGTGCCGCTGCCCGATGTAGCCTTGAGGCCATACTGCGAGGTGCTCGCACCGCGCAGGCCCGTGCCGCTCTTGCTCGTGCCGATCACGCCGATGCCCGAGCTGCTGTTATTGCCGCTGATGCACCAGTTGGCGCCGGTAACCGAACACGAGACGGTAGTGACCGCGGAAATAATGTCGGCAGCCCTGGCGGGATTCGTAGCAAGTGTCGCGGCGGCGGCGCCCAGCGTAGCCGCGCCCAGCGCGACGGTGCCGAGCCGGCGGGTTGAAGGCGTGAAGATCATCTAAAATCCTTTTGGCGAGTCGCCCCGTGAAGAACGGCTAGCTGCAGCGTATCGGCGGCGCCGGTGCCCGCGACAGCGACGGCTCGTACGAGTAAATCGAACAACTACCGTACCGATTCCACAGCAGTTGCCCGCGTCCATCGCACGTGGCATCACGGGCGCTTTGGGCGCACAGTATCGGACCCTAAGATTCTCGCTGAGGAAGGACGACACCCGCACTCCATCGTCACGATCTGCCGTTTCGCCGTCCGCGTGAAAACGAGCGCGTGCAAGTGACGCCGAATGGGCCTCGAGCGACCGTTGGTAGCATAGGTGACGCATTCCCCAGAGCGTGCGGCAGTTTGAAGGCGCCTTCGAGCGCATCGGTCGGGACGCACGACCCATGGGCGAAGTCGCTAGAGATCGAAGAAATCGGCCGTGGGTAGCTTTCGCAATCGTGCGCGAACCGGTCTCGATGAAAGGC
>Ga0116227_10008024_pt1 | contig 20196 bp, 15 predicted proteins | sample S1TSphgellanicum_FD_89693 | JGI IMG/M metagenome (GOLD analysis project Ga0116227, IMG submission 89693) | Host-associated microbial communities from peat moss isolated from Minnesota, USA - S1T2_Fb - Sphagnum magellanicum MG | ecosystem: Host-associated > Plants > Peat moss > Unclassified...
GCGAGGTGTTTTGCCCCTTGCTGTCGAGCTCTGAACATTCGGGAGTCCCGGGAGACTCCCAACCTCCAACTTTTCCAAGTGTTGGGCTTCACCCCCACACTTGGCCAAAGTGGGGTTGCGACACACAAGCTCTCATGACCTCTCTCTATTCAGGCAACAAAAGTGGTTGTTCCAAGTGAAAAAAAATTTACAAAATTCTGCCTTCAACTAAGAACACTGAGTGTAAGAGGTCTGAAATTATTTCTCCTAATATAGAAGGACAAAAAAATAAAATGACAACAAATGAAAAAAAAGAATGAAGATCAAGAATTACCTAAAACATTACTTAGCCTCTTGAGAAAAGAAAGGAGAAATGAACAAAAATGTCTGTTAGGTGTAGAATCTCCAAATGAGTCATCTCTATAGGTTCAGAAACCACATGTTTCTCTAAATCATCATAACGTACTTCCACATATCCACTTAAAGGAAAGTCTTTATTAGTTTTGGCCAAGGATAGTAGGATGTGTAGGTATGATAAATGAATGCTGACATTATAGGCTCTATGCATTAAGATCTTTTTTTATGAAGGACTTATTTTGGATTCATCTGCGTTAGCTAATTAACACAAGTTAGGTGTAAATAAAAATCAATTGATGTGACCTCATGTGAGGCTAAATATGATAAATAATATAAAAGTTCATTCATGAAAAGGATGAACATTCAAAAAGATGAATAGGTGACCTAATCTCATAAGCTCAAAGTTAATGAATGGTAATATTTATGAGATCTAAATGAAGGTGTGAGTAATTCATCCAATTTCCTTTTCTATGCGTAAAGGGTTATTGGCAAAGCTTTGACCTCATTTCGCATTTCAATACTTTCATGTTGTTATTCTAATCCTAATATAATTTTGTGTCATGGACCTGTGATACAAAAAGATATCCATATATTAAGATTTCTACTTGTTTTGATTTGTTTTGTTTGTGATCACACCTTAACTCTTTCAAGTCATGGGCCCCTTGCTGTGCTTTTGGTATTGTTGGAATGCTCTTAACAAGTTTGCATGCAAGATGTTTATTTTGCAATTTTTTTACCAATGAAGCAAAATTTATTGAAGTTAGACTGATTTTTTATTGGAAGTTGATTAAAAATTATAAAATTGATTTTTTCAACCAATCAATGCCTCTTCATTCATATTGATACTTGAATTCACATTTGTCTCTTCATATCACATGAAAAAATTCATTTGCCCTTCCATGGCATGGGGGAAATGCATGGAAAATCTCTTGTTGGCCATCTTCTCATTTAGTCATTTCAACCAATCATTGCATCTTCATGGCACATGAGGAGATGCATTTGCTTTTTCATGTTATGGGGAAATGCATGAGGAATTTCCCATTGGTTATCAAGTTGGCCATCTTCCCCTTTAGCCATCTCTACCAATCAATGCTTTTTCAATCATGAACAAATGCATTTGTCTCTTTATTTCATTAGAAAAAGCATGAAGAACCTCCCATTGGTCATCCTATTTGGCGTTTCACTCAAACCCTCTATCCATCCTTTCATATCCTGAACTTTAACACACATGCCAATGACATTTGAGGTCACACTTGGGTTAATAGGATTTTTAAACATTTGAGTTTTTCTTAAAAGTCATGCTTCTATGAACTTTGAAGAAATTTTCTAGAAATTTGTATATTTTAGAACCTTGAGATGATCCCATTTGGGTTAACAACGCAAGAGTCCACTAATCATAATGCATGAAAAACCTAATTTGACAATGTTTGTCCCTTATGGTGAACATAGCATAATAAACCCATGAGTGAAAATATTTTAAGGTGTATCACTCAAAATGAAAAGGAGCTAGTCCTTAACAAAGGTTCCCCCCCCCTATATTTTGATCCCATGAATATTAGTGCATTAAAAAAGGTCAAATATTTTCCTATGAAATATTTTAAATCATCACAATTCTAGATTCCATCAATATCATTAATTTTGTGTCCTAGGTATAATAAAATTGGACTAGTTAAAAGAGTATAAAAAGGTGACTTTGAAATTTTTTTGATACATTAAAAATATTTGAACCCCATACATATTGTTTTGATTATGAAAGTTTTCACAAAGGAAGGCTTATAATGTACTTGGGGTTTTTTTTATGCAATTTTTTTTCCACAGTGGTGATTTTTTTTGAAAATGACAACAAAAGAAAAAATTTCACATTTTTTAGTTGACATATTTTTCAAGTAATTCAAAAATTGTCAAACTTCAAATTTTTTTATTGCCATCAATTTGAATTAAGTTTCAATACTAGGGTAGCAAACAATAGAAATTTTTAAAATGTTTTTTTCACTCTATATGATTTAATCATCTTTCAAATGATTGTTGCTTTAGTTACATTACAAAATTGAAAACAAAAGCAACTATGTGTACTTGGTGAGTGATCCTTGTAAACAAAATTTTCAAATGAGTGTGTTGAGCTCCCCATTGGGTATAATTTACATAAAGACTAAACTTTTAATATGTGAATCATCATAGCCCAAGACATAATTTAAAGTTTCACCTTAAAATTTGTGTTGTGTGTAAATTTAGTACATTGAATTTCCTATTATATTAGAATTACTTTTAAAACTATCATAGGTTTGGACCCATCTCAAGCTACAAAACCAATGATGAAAAAAGTATTGGCCATAATGAACCAACACCCATATTACCAATTTACCTTCACCTTCCAAAGTGAAGCCTTTTAGGGACTACATTTCATTTAAGAAATATTTAATTTGAACACAAAAACCTTAAATTAGTCTTGAGATATCATATTTAAGATGTTTAGAAACAACCCAAATATTTCTCAAGGTTTTACAAATGTTGGACCAAAATTTTGTTTTGAAGTTGGTACTAAAAGATGGACTAATGTTGTGTAGGCATAACTTTTACCCATCAAACGTAGATAAAATATATTATTTACATTCATAAATTATTTATTAAAAAATACTTGCATGTTACACATACTCAAGGGTATGTAAGTTTGAAAATTTATATATTATTCATACCCTTGGATACATGTAAAACATATTTGTACTTGAAGGAGGATATGTGCCAAAAATCCAATCAATTAAGATTATAGTAAGTAAGCCATGAAACCTATCTATCTATGAAGCAAGGTAGTTCTATTTTGTCACATTGAGATCTCCCACACCCCTTTGTATGTATTTTCTTAGTGCAAGTTTAACGAATTTTATGCAAGGATATTCCTATTTGTGAGAATGTTGTTCATGTTATTTTTTATATCCTTCATGGTGTTTTATTTTTGTTTTGTTCAATATTTCTTGAACTATTTGTGGTCTTCATTTTTGCATGGGATATTTGGTGTTATAATGTATGTTAGTTTCAATTTCTTGAATTATTCCACACCATGGATGAACCTTTAAATTCTACTACCTTTAAATTGAAAGAGCCTGAAAATGGTTGGCTTATGTATGGCATTGGCCTCCATTCATTACCAACAGTTCCATTTCTTGTGACCTAACCTTGTCATATCCCCCTCCCCTTGAACTACTATTGTTGCTATTGTAACCAACCTTATCATGATAGTACATGTATTATAAAAAATAATTCCACAAGAAATGGCACTTGGTTGGATTAACCTTGTGTAATGAAAGGTTTGGCAAACAAGTTTCATTTAAATGATCTGATAATAATTAGACTTTAATCTCATGTAGGTGAGAGGTCACAACTACGAAAAAGGCATCAAGAAATGTTTGTTCTAAATTCCTATTAAAAATGAGTTTGAGTTTCAATGGTTACATTGTTGAAAAATAAAGTCTTCAAAAGGGTTATACCTATCCATATCACTTCATCCAAACTTTCTTACTCTCAACACAAGTCTCCGTGTTCTAAGTGCACCAATGGGTTTTATGCCATTTGTGGAATCCTTTATCACATAAGCATTTCATGAGGATTTCAACACCATAATTAGCTTCCTTGTGCTTACAGATCCATAAGTAGCCTTTGTGATGTTTTTTTTTATTATGCTCAATGCGCAACCTATTTACTAAATATTGTATTTCCATCTCCATGTACCTTGAAACCAATTATTCCAAGTTTGATTTGTGTACCATGGCTATGTTGGACAAGTTGTTAGACATGAGATTTTCCGGCAATATTGTGGGTCACTTGGTTTGTTGTTAAATCACTTTACCCATTTCTTCAAAAGGGGTTTGGCTTCCATTTGTGGTTTAATTTATTGCCCATGTCTTCCTAAAATGTTGGGCTTTGATTGTTCTTGCATTTATCATTTGTTTCCAACAGGATGGTCACCCTATTTTTTTCAATGCAATGGCACATATCAAGACTGATGTTTTCCCCTTCCAATTGGCACTATAGGATACCCAAACTTTATTACCCCAAGTTGTCCATTCTTAGGTCCTTCCTTTTGAGAGTCTTGTAGTATAATTTTATTTTCATTTACAAGCTTTTTTAATATACCACTATAGGTTTATCACAATGCTTGGGCATTCATTTGGACACTGACGTTGGCAGTGTCACATGGGAATATACTTAACATAGGTAAACATAAATGTAATTGTAGGGTTAACATAGGTCACACCTAGTTTAGGTTGTTCAAGGTAGGTGAATTTGGAGGTTATGGTTCAATTGGCATCACTTGACATGAAAATGCACCAAATGAAATAGATGGAAGGGGCAAGCACACATATGCCACCTATATATTTTAGGGAGGCAAACTTAAGGTAGAACATGCCCTTGAGGCATTGCAAGGGGAATTGGGGACAATGCAAGCCACATTATGTGAGGTGGAGTTGGAGCACAATGAGTTGTGTGAAAAAATACGTAGGATGCAAATAAGGATTGAAGTTCTAAAACATGATGTTGCTTAGAAAGAACCAACATCATTAAAAATAGACACAAGGGTAACATAGGCAGAAAGGGAATGCCTTAATTTTGTGGAGGATGTTGAATGTTAACATCAAACTTTTGATTAGCATGATGAAACAATATTGAAGAGATGTTGAAATGTTTGCCAAGGTGGCCTAACTAGCTTCAAGAAAAATGAAATTAACATGCATTTTGAATGCATTTTAGGCTATGCAAATGGAGGTAGAATTAGTGTGCATTCAAGTAGAATACCGTGACAACCATAAATTTTGATCAAATGGTTTAATGTCATGGCCCAAGATATCCAAAATAATTTTTGTATTATTTGTCAAAGATGCAAGATACCAAAACCATAGATTGGCCAATGCACCCTAAGTTTGAGTTGGGTCATTTCACTGCCAATTTTATAAAGATGGGATAATTGTTTTGGCCTTCACCTCAACCATTCACTAAAAGTGAAGGCCAATGCATTATTTTTTACAACCCATGTCGACCAAATGGAGCATGACAATTGGGCACTTGTCCACACATGTTAATAATGTTGATGGTGGCAAGGAAAAGATGTTCATAACATACAACCCAAATGTTCCATTGTCATCTATATGCACAATTTAGCCTTCAATCTACCATGCCAAAACATTGGGAATGTAATCAATATAACACACCCAATCAACCTCAAGCATAAACATGTAATGGATTTGGTAGGTGGGCATGTCATTTATTGCATTTGGGAGTTAATATGATGCATGATAGTTGGATGAATCCCAAATTCAAAAGGCATGTGAAACCCTATGCCCCATGCCCATTGATGCAAAATGAAAATAAACTTAACAAATATTTTGAAGGTGATTTAACCCAAGGACTAAGAAATTTGAATTTAGTTTAAACTCATGTGAAATTTGATACAACTCCATGGGTGATGAGGTCAAGTGGGCACATAGTTTATGTGACTTCCTACAAGAAGTATCTTGTGACCTTTTAGTTGAAAAGACCAACGATTCCCAATGCTTGAAGGATGAAGCGACATTTGCATTCCTAGCCGTGGTATTGCTACACATGGTTGCCATGATCAATGAAATAAATAATTTTCTTGAGTTGTTTGCAATTTTGCATGGGGTAAATATTAGGCAATGAAGTCCATCATTACAACAATTTAAACCAACTATTTCAACACAATTTGGGGAAATTAGTAATGGGTGGGCACATTATGTAAGGGCCAAAAATGTTGTCACATTGTATTATTTTCCAGGGATGTGTATGTTTGAAGTTCAAACATGGTAATATTTGAGCATATTTTTCCAAATTTTTTGCATAATATGGTAGATTATAACACAAAAAATTCAATAAAAAAAATTCCTTTTTCCAACTTATATTGTGTGATTCCAAATTATAATTGTAGCAAAAAATGTACATCATTATGTATTAAAAAATGAAAATATATTGAAAAAATAATTGAAATGATTTTTAATTCTTTATGAAATTTGTAGTATATATTGAACATTGTGATTCCATATGATTGGAATAAATTTGTGAGCCATGTGAAGAGTTTGATAATTATCATATCACAAATGGGTGTTTTTGGGGGTGACGATTGTAAATATGTGATAAATTAACATTTTAGCAAACTATCATTTTCAAATGGAAGATGATAAGATATGTGAGGTGGGTCATTTTTAAAATTTTCATTTCAAACATTTTTTGGTTAACTAATTCAAACCCAAACCTAATGTAGTCCAAAAATAAAAACATGTTATATTATATTATATATACCATAAATATATTCACTATTCCTTGAATTTAAGCTTTTAAAATTTATTTCTTTTTTCAAATAATATTAGATATCATTAATTTTGTGAAAATTAAAATATCAAGCTTCGACATTAAAAGTGAAACCCAAATCAAATGCAATATGTTTTATAGAAATATACTTTATATACATGTTGTCAAAGTGCCCAAAGTGCCCCCCCCCCCACTGTGCTTTCACCCTAATACAAACCTAGAAATTCATGGTTTTAAAATGAGGGAAATTTAACATAGGTATTAGGCACATTGCTAAAGGGATGTGACGATTATGTTGTTTTGGACGAACAAGGCATTTAGGATAGGGATTGATCATGGAACATTGTAGGTTTGAATTTTCAATTTTTTCTAGTTTTGAATCATGATGATGTGACTTGGGATTGCCCAAAGATGGGATTTCTAGGAAAAAGGATTCATTCTTAGACACATAATTTTGGGAGGAAAAAAATAATTATAAGTATTTTGTAGTAGAAGACCATAGATTCTGTTTTTGATATTCCATTGATTTTATCTTGTTGTTTTGATTTCATTTCAACAAAACATAGGATTTTGTTGTAATTTTGATTGAATTTTTAGTAAAACAAAAAAGTACAAACTTTTGCAATGATTTCCGTATTTATATTGTTGTGTGAATTTTTTGTAGTGTCAAAAATTGTAATGAAATGAATTGTAATCTTGTTTCTAGATTTTTCTACATTGTATTTTGAAGTGCAGATTCTGGTTATATGAAAAAACCATGAATATAATGTTTTAATGAACTACAGAATTAGGTGTGTTTAGCATCAAGGAAAAAATTGTGAATGGGTGCATATTATAGTGAAAATTTATTGTTATGTAGTGTGGATTATTTCTACCACACATCATATGTACATATACTAAACCTTCAGTAAAATTATACCTACTTTTCATATCAACTAAGTTATCTATAGTTTAAGGCCAAGTTTATGTAAGTAAAGAAGCTTGCTCAAAGAAAAATGTAATCTACTTAAGACTTTCATGTTGAACATAGGTTGCAAATGTTTTAGAAAAAACATATACTAGTGCAATTCAAACTAGTTGAAGAGGTTCAACATTAATTGGCAAAAGGTTGCTAACAAGTTCTAATGTAATAAAAGGCACATTGGACAGGTGAGGGTGGTTTACATGTTATTTATTTAAAGTTAAGTTTCCTTCATGATTGTGTCACTCTATGTCCATATTGAATTGTCATCCTATTGGGTGGTTTGTCTAGTTTCCATTTTTTCATCTTTTCCTTTAAATTTAACATTTAATACTCGTTGACAAGTACAAACTTTTTTCTTTGGTTGGTTTTAGATTCAACTAGTCATGTGGTGTGGATGGTTTTGTGAGCATCTTGAATCAATAGGATTGATGCATAGGTCATAGAAATACATTGGTTTGAGTGCACTTAATGGTGCTTATCAATGATGAATTGTTTTTGGGTGACAACTTCAGGGGAGTGTGGTTGTTCATCAACTTGTATATTCTTGTCCTTCTCCTAAACAAATTGTGCTTTTGGAAAATCAACAAGTCTTTTGTTGTCAAAAATTGGAAACCAATGCAATACGTAGATTTCAATAATTGTTCCTAAATAACAAGTGTTTGCCTTCCTAGGTCCATTCATAGTAAAAGGAGTTGAATCACTTGTTGATTGTAGTGAAAACTACACCTCTATTATTTTGAAAAATCACCAATAATTATATATAATGAATTATTTGTTCATATTTTGGGGTTTTGCTTGTTTATTCATGAAATTCATATCCTACAAATTTGGAGTCATTTCGTTATTAGAGTCCTTTGTCATACACAAAACACTTGTTGATAAGGTTCTTTTATGGATTATAAAATTTGAACATGCTTTTTATTATTCAAACGTTCACCAAATGTTTTCAATTTTATTATGGGCTTTAATATACTTCATAAGACAGGCCACATTTGTTTATATTTTTAGATGCACATGTATTGAATCCTTTCAACGAATATTGTTAATTTTGATTCGGAACATCCTTAATGGTTAAAAAGGTTGAAAAATTGTAATCATGGTTAAGAACAAAAATGTACATTTGATTATAATCTAGGTCTTCATGCAAAAAAAATAGTTTTTATTATAATATGGGTCATGTTTGGTCACATTATTGATATTTAGTCTTAGAAATTAAATTTAAAATACAATTTTGGTATTTAATAAATTAATCCATGTAGGACAAGTGGAAAATGCAATCCTTGGTAAGGATTTTAACCTTGATGCTCATGGTTTTTTTTATCATGAATGGACCCTCCTGTTAGGTGCTACGTGCTTGGTTATTATTCTCTTTTAATGTTTTGTCCATCAGGTCAATTCAATGAACAATTGTGTCAACATGATAGAACACCAATTGATTTTTTTACCTCGGTTTGCTAGGTTGCAAGTGATAGCTATTTGGTTATTAAAAAAGGCTAGCTTCTATCATTGATAAATGATATATAAGATAGTTGTAAATTTGGCATGGAACGCTTCTTTCATACATATCATACTCCATTGCTCCTTCTCCACAAATGCATATATTTAAAGTGAATTTACATTCCACCTTACTTGGATTATTTGAAGTCATTAAGTAACATGGTTCCCACATGTTTTGCATATTTTCCATTAAAAAACAAAAAAACAAGAAAGAAAATTGATTAAGGAAATTAGTATATAGCAATAAAATTGGTTTCACTTTAAAAGTTTCATGATGAAATTTAACACCAATTACATATGTAATATGATAATATAAAATTTCATACATTCATAAAAATCTCACCCCTATCTCCTAAGGTATATGGCAATGATTGTTTGTTAAGGAACACAAAACCCACACACCTCAAAGGAGAAAATGAATTTAGAATGCACATTCCATATTTTATTACCCAACATTAGCAAAATAGATTGTTCAATTTTTTTGGGAAAATTGACCCTTTTCCCAACTATGATTCAAATTAATTTCAATCATTAATGGACACCTAGGACCTATCATAAAGCATTATAGTAACCTATTTGAACAATGACCAAATGAATTCTACAAAATGATCCAAAGTATAGATTGCCACAATTTCAATGGGTGTTAGTCGTTTGATTTAACCTTTGACGATTGAAACAATTTTAATTACCATAATGTTAGGGTCCAAGCATGGTAAATTAGACCAAAAAACATGTCTACCTAATATCCCATTTAAAAATATAACATATTTTTATAAAAACACAAGAAAGTATATTGGAAAGCTTTTTATGTTTCATTTTGAAAATCTATGCCTCCATTGGGTTTATGGTAAGTTGAATGTAAGTTCATATTAATCTTTGAACTAAATAATATTTTAAAGTTTACTTGATGGCTATTTTTCATTTATGCTGCAAGGAACGTTTGTGGTTTAATTAACCATGCATGGACTCGTTGGAACTGAAACTATTTTCATCACCACAATGTTGGTGATTAAAACTATTTGATCACCATAGTTTCAGTGACCAAAATTGTGATTGAACAATTTTAGTTACCAACATTGTGGCAATTAAAACATTCATAACCAAACAATTTTGATCACTAAAACTATACCAACTGAATCTATTTTTAGTTGCTAGGTGCCAAGGGGTAAATTGGATGAAAAAACATTTTGTCCATGTTTCACTTGATGGACGAAATTGACATTTCCAAATAGATGCTAATGTGACAACTAATACAAAATGGGCATGTCACGTCATTTTTTATAACCTTGGATTGCCTACATGAACGAAAGTTTGTTAGACTTTTAGTAGATGCTCTTTTAGATACTAAGTGAATTGATATTGTAGAGGTCTAGCGAACCTGTCATTTGGTTATTAGCGTGTCCTACCACATTTGTATTTTGTTTGTCATCAATTCACATCATTACAACATTAGGTACTCACCTTGGCTTACAACATTTTATGTTCCACATCTTTCACATTGTTTATGTGGGCTTACCATTGATGACTTGGGTATTCACTTGTTTTGATGCCCATGTGGGAATGAGCACATTGTAGCCCATAATATTTTTTTGGGATATTGTCTCAACTATTGTTTTGGACAATGGAACACATGTACAGAAAAGGTTTTTCACCTTTTCTTTCATCACATTTGATAACAAGTTGATATTTTTATCATTAAAGACGGTTTTGGGACCTTAACCAACATTAAGGTTATCAGCATTGGCCTTGTCATGTCATGCCAATCACATTTGTTTAAATGTAGACACAACCTCGCTTCACATTGGTTTAGGGTCAATGTAAGGTAAACTTAGGTCAAAGTAATAACATTTCATATAAAGGGAAAAAGTTTACCTTAATGACGTCCAAAAATTCCAATTGCAAAAAATAAAATCCAAACTGTTAAAATCCAATGTTGGGAAGGTTAAATTTAATGGCCATGATTTTTCGGTCAATTTGTCTAGACCCTAGTTGTAATCCAAAGACCTAAATTTAGTCAATAGTCCAAACAAAAAAAAAACCAATTCGGATTATTAAAAAATGGTGACCAAATTTCAATCACCATTTCAACAACAACAATTTTTCAGTCAACCTATCTAGACCCTAGTTGCAATCCAATCACCAATGCACGAAAAAAAACTTTAAAAAAAATTTGGGTCGTTAGAAAATGGTAAAGTTCAGTTGCCATCTCAATGACCACAATTTTTTGGTTGATCTATCTAGACCCTAATAGTAGTTTAAGGATTTAAATTTGGTTGCTAGTGCAATAAAAGTAAAAATAAAATAAAAATCTAGATCATTAAAAAATGGCTACTAGATTTCGATCACCATCTCCACATCCACAATGTTTTGGTCAACTTGTTGAGACCCCGATTGTAATCTAACAACCAAAATCTGATCAATAATGGAAAAAAATGACTTGAAAACAATCTAAATCATTAAAAAATGGTAACTAGATTTTAAACACCATGTTAGCATACACAATTCTTTAGTCAACTTGTCCAGACCCTAGTTGTAGACCAACAACCCAAATTTGGTCACTAATGGACTATAAAAATGATTTAAAGGATGGTTAAAAAATGGCAACCAAATTTCAATCACCATCTCAACAGCCATGGTTTTTTGGTCGACCTATGTAAACCTTGGTTGTAGTCGAATGACCTTAATTTGACAAACTAACACGTCACAACTAATGCTAATGTGATAATGAAAATAAAAATGGAATGTCACATCAATTTAAAAACCTTATCGAACATTGTGATAACTAATTCAATCCACCTAGATATGGTATAATGTGCATTGTTCATGAAAACACATGCATTGAAAGTTACTTTTCAAAAGAAAACACGATCACAAGCAAAACACACATCAAGAGACGATTTCGTTCTTTGTGGCATAGAAACTTATGATTATCTTCATTTTCATTTTGACTCCTTTTTGACTTCTTGTGCTAAGCCACTATATAGCCTATCATGAATGGTCCTCATATGTTTTATTATTATTAGCAATGTGTCCATTTTTTCCACGCATAGTGACCAATACACCTCAATGCTAGTTGATTTATGAGAGATGATGCCTTTTTAGTTTAGGTTCTTCTATTTGATTAGTGTATTAGTGGTGTTGATATTGTTATGTTTATTTGTGACATGTGTTCTCGTGCTTTTATTTGCCTTGTACTTGTCGTGGATGGGTCCCCATCCCTTCCTTTTATATATGCCTTTTTTATATGTAGGGTTTTTCTTCTAGTTGCTAAACTCCACACGTCCCAGCTTGTGCTTGCCACAAGTATTTTTAAACTATCAGATTTGCAAGATTATGATCATCTCTTGACCACTACTCGTAATTTGGTTTATGGAGAAAACACTATGTAAGCAGTTCGTTTCCAATGTCTTCATGTGAACTTTGGGGGCAACCTCCCTGGGCCTGCAAGTTTGCTGCCTCCATAGGCCGACAGGTCTCCTGTTAAGCGAGCAGGAATTCATTGAAATCGATGCTGAGTTGCGTAATACATAGAGAGAGAGAGAGAGAGAGAGAGAGAGAGAGAGAGATCATTCTCCACGGGGACGGAGCGTGTTGTCTTGACAGTCGTGGTTGTTGTTGGTTGTTCTCATTCTAGCCAAAAAGGAAGGATCTCATGTGCAGAAGAAGCTGCTCCTGCACGTGCATCATCGCAGCTTAGGTCGAGATGGGTGCTACGCTCACCCGAGCTTGCACTGATTCCACTGAGACTCCCTTGGGGTCCTCGGTTGGCTCCGAGAAGGTCTTCCCGCATTGCCGAAGATTATCTCTCCAAGTCTCCTTCCTCGAAGCCTTGTACACGGAGCTGAAGGATAAATTAGAATCCATGGGTGAATCCGATAAGGAGCGATGGCAAGAGATCTGTGGAGAGTTTGAGACGTTGTTGGAAATTTCCGAACTTGACGAAAGTCAGACTCCAAGCCAGGCAGCGGTGACGATCATTTCTGAACACCGTTCGAAAACTCGTCCCCCAATTATTAACTTGGTTCCACACACTGAATGGCGTTTTTATGCATTCGATGACACCTGGTGGACAACCCGTCAAGCTTTGTTACTCTTACATAATAGGATGGAATGTTTGTCGTGCCTGGTATGATATTTCAAAGTCTATACGTGCATCCCTTGAGCTCCTTTTGAGTTCGTACTACAGAGTTTCCTGCTTGTTAATATATATGGGGTTAGGTTACCATCAGGACTGTTTTTGTCCAGTTTTCCTATATACCAACATTAGGCTAGGCCGTGAATCGGTGGCACGTCTGTAGAAAACTGCGCCAACTGTAGAATAGTGGCAAAAAACTGTTGAAGGTTGCTGGAGATTTTTTTTCAGTTTTAAACTTTCCTACCTTCTGTACAAGCTTCCTGCAGTCTGGGCATGCTCCCATGTTTTATACCACACATCTACCATCCTATCAGAAATGAAAACATATAACAAATTAAATAAAAAAATTTCAAAAAAATTCAGCACCTCTTTATTACCTCTTTATTATCACAGTGGAGGAGTTCATAGTGCCCTGTCTTTTCTTCATTCTCCATCAGCACACGCAAAATAAAATAATAAAAACAAAAAACAAAACTGAATGGGTTGGCAAAGGAAACAACAGAAGGAATAAGAGAAAGAAGACTGAGTGAACAGTCTAGAGAGTCTCCACCTAAAGAAGGAAAGAATGAATTAAAGGAAGAGAATAAGAGAGAAAGGCACAAAGACATAGAGCATTAGAGAAAAAGCAAAGAAATAGAAATATTGAAAAAATCCAAAGAGAAGTTCCCCACAATGAAGGGTAGGTGTTGTTTTATTCCCCTCTTTTCAAGGGTCACTTGACCCCTAACTACCAGGTCCCTCAAAGGGTAACTAAAAAGCCTACACTAATCTAGTTGAGACATTTCTATTCTTACAAATTTTCCTACCTTCTAGGTAAATTATTAACGAACCTTCAGTTTCTAGAAGATTTTTGTCGAATTTCACCTACCAACTTAAATATTAACTAATTAGTGGGCATCACCTTCAAACGGAGATAATAATGAAAATTATTATTAGTAACACTAGTATAAAAGTGGGGTGTAGTTCATTAGTGTAAATCCTAGTCTATATTATACCCCATGTTATTTAAAATTACTTTAGGTTATTCTAATTTATATCCTAAGTTAGTATAAACTATTATAAGTTATTATGGGTCAAAACACATTCAAAGTAGCTATAAAGGACATTGAATGTTAGAAATTATCATTAAAAACTAGAGGCTTTTTTCATTCGAAATCATGGTAATCATCGCACTTTTCTTTTAAAAACAGATATGAATGTCAAGAAACTCAAATTAAAATCAATTTGATTTAATTTTAAGTTTTGGTTTAGTTAAGGACTTTTGGAAATGAAAATTTTTGTTATTAAAAAAGGACATTTTTGCAAAGGACTTTTCATAGACTCATATAATAAAAATAAGTTGATGGTAAAAAAAAGAAGATGTAATAACTTATTAAACACACTAAAAAAAAACATTCACAATTTTTAAAATATGAAAATTTAAAGTTTCAAAATTTTTTTACCACATATGAATTTGGGGTATAATGTACATGTTGTATTGACCAAAGTTGTAATTTATATTACATCAAATTTAATCTTAAGACATGAACATTTTTTGTTATGATTTGAAATTATCATCATTTTTCAAGATGAAACATAAAATTTGCAAGGAATCTATACAATTTTACAAATTCATATTTACTCAAAAATGATTAAGAAAAAAAATGTGATTTATTAAGGCCTTTCTAATCATTTTTCATATAAAAAGTTGCAAATAAATCTTTCAAAAACTAATTTGTATGAAAATATCATTTTGGGAAAAAAAACATGTAGTCATAATATAAAGTAACACTTGTGGTTCCCTGAATGCATTTTGACCTTTATACCTTAGTTATACCCTATTATAGATTATTTTATTGTAAGGTATAATAACATAAAATAACATAAAATAAAAAAACATAAATAATTTAAATAACATATAATAACTTAAGGTAAAATAACATATAAAAGGAATTCCTTATAATAACTTGTGATGGAATAGTTTAATTTATAATAACCAAGATAATTTGTGGTATAATAATTTAAAAGAACATATGGTAGAATAACTAAGAAAAATCTACAATAAAATAGCCTATAATAGTCCAAGGTAATAAAAATGTGCATAATAATATGTGACGACAAAAAAAATCATTCATTTAAAAACATATTCAATGGTTAAAGACTTGTTCCTTAAACATAGAGGTGGGAGGAGGTGAAGGGTTTAACCTTCACACTTGCACTTTAAGTTGGTGAACTAAGTTCCTAATTTAGCTAAGTAACCTAAGTAGCCAAATGAAAGTTTTAAGGTGCTTAGCCTAAGTTCCTAATTAAATATTAATGAATTTATTATTAGTGATGTAACTATTAAGAAACTCAATTAGCTATTAGTGAATTTGATTGATTATTAATGAATTCACTTATCTGTAACCAATCATCCTCATTCATTAAGATGTTGGCCATTTTTTCAATGATAAATTTGTTCAACTTCACTCAAAATCTAGTGAAGGATAGAACGAACTTGGATGCATATTGGTTAAAATAAAACTAACCTTAGGTTGACATAGGTGTATATCCAAAATTCAAGAATTTCACACAAAACATTTAAATGCATCAACTCATCATCCTATTGTAATCTTGGCACACACCTACATGGACAACACATATTTTCATTGACTCATCAAATGTTGACAAAACATTATGTACACATGCATACATGGACAATTAAAAAAAAAACTTCGACCATGTTCTTGAAGTTCCAAATTATGGATTCAAGCACGTATTGACACAAAATTAATAAGACGAACTTAATAAATGTTGTAGGCATATGAAGCAATCACCAAGCTTCTAACCACTACATTATAAATAAACATTCTCTCTTGAAAATGAAACAAAAAAAACATGAAGAATTTCAAATTGATGCCAATACAATACATACATAATTGACTTGACATTGTAGGGATTTTGGACCCATCTTTCATGTATAATGCCACCTTAAATGCTAGTGCTTCTCAATTAGTAATGAACATAATTTTCTTACATAGTTGCAAACTAGGATTCTATTCTTGAACCAATCAATGTGTTCAAATATAAGGTTTAGACTACATTAATTAATTACATATCAACTTATGTATTCTACAATGAAGAAGCATTAAAACATTTCTTTATAAAAATGCAACTATATTGGATCCAACATTCATAAAAAAGATAGCATGATGATTATAAAGAAAAAAATGAAATTGTACAAGATGTAACATTCACCATAAAGGCAACACAATAATTGCAAAAAAGAATTAATCACTTGAAATAAGAAACGTATATAAAAAAATCACATTTACATTACATCAAATCACACAAGCACACTAGGTTGTAGCATTCAACAAAATAGTTCCACTAGTTTGAACTTCCATTTAAACCAATTTTAATGACTTGGTGGAACAAAAGCCCAAGATAAAAGCTACAACACATCAAACTATCAACCTCCAAAAAACCCACAAAGGAGGTTGTAGAATTCTATATGAAACCATAGAGAGAGCAATTGCAACAATCAATATGAAACCTTTCAATGTAAGCCACACAAAGATCCAAAACTTTTGTAATTAGATTCATGTGGGATGAATTCCAAAATTATAAAATTTCATTGTTGATCCAAGCACATCTTCACCTACTTATCCAATACCATTGCCACCCATTGCTTCTCATATTCCTTCTTATTCACGCACTTGATGCACTTGTTGTTAAACCAAAGTGCATGTAGGAATTACCCACATTTCTTGCAAGTTGTTGATTCTTGCAAATGAACATGTAGGCAATTGGGATGGTGTAAATGCTTACATGAAGTTTTCTATGTGTCCATGTAGAGGTACCAATTGTCACAAACAACACAAGGTTCCAATTTTAAAGTTGTAGGCTCTTTGCTTTAGATGATGGGTGCAACTACTTTAATGTGTAGATGGCCTTCAAACTATTGTCTAGAAGGCTTTTGTTATATTTTTTGAGCCTCAACTTGTCTACAATCTTTGTTGCAACATTTTCCTCAACTCTAATGGTTTTAATGTTGAGATTGTCAAATCCCACCTTCACACTTTCAAGCTTTTCTTTCCTCAGTTCAACTTGACCTTGTAAGGCTTTTACCATGCTCTTGTTCACTTGCTTAATCTCATATTTTGCATTCAATTCCTTCTTTGCCAATTTGATTTTATTAGTGGAAAGTCTTTAAGTGGATATTATAGGGTTTTGTAATTCCTTTATTAAAGTTATAACCTACTAGTTTCCCACCATGTAGGTCTTTAATCGTTGCCCCCAATTCCTTTCCATTCATATCAAATTTTTTGACTCCAAAGAAATAATCCTTCCTACACAAGGCTCCCCAACCAAATTCACATGAATCAATACCACCATTTTTTGTCTTTGAAGCTCTTAATAACCAAAACAATCCAATCCCTACCATGATGTTTACAACAACCCATAATTGAACAACAATGTTTGATTTAACAAAATTAAAAGTTCTAAAACTTTCATTAAAAGGAATTTGTTTTTGCCTCAATTGTGGGTTTATTAGAGATTTCACAACAAATTCACTAAATTCTTCATAACTAAATTTGAACCATCACAACTTACCTTCTATTTTTTCCAACATGCATTCTACAATTTAAATCTTCAATTATGCCACTATCAATTTTATTCGAGCCTTGACCTTCATCCAATTCCAAATTGTCCACATTCATAGCTTGTAATTCTTGATCTACCAAATCCAATAACTTGCTCATGCATCTCAAATATGCTTTAAGTTGACATTAGCTACAACCATTTTGCAAACTTTTGATCCATTAATATCTTAACCATGTCTTCTTGCCAAACTATGTACATTCCCCTTCCTTTGACATCATCAACAAAGATAGAAAAGTTTATAATGCCTTCAAGTGCAAGGGCAAAACACCTATCGTGGTTCGTAATGCCTAGGTTAGTGGGCAAAACACTTTCCACATAAGAACTTGATCAATTTATAATTTGCATAAGTTGTTTGCCTAACCCAACCCACTTGTAATCCTTTGCATTCTACCAATATCCCCTTTCTAAAAGCAAATGAAATGATTGCATAAGTACTTGGATGTTGATGTATAATGGGCCACAACTATTCAATCCTTGCCTTCATTTCAACATCAAAACCACAAAAATATTTGTAAGGGTTTTCCCCTTGCCAAGACCCCATTGCGCATCATAATTTGTGGTTACAACATATATTGATTATCATCTTCATTATTCCTAAAATTAATTTCAATTATTAGGAGTCCAAGAATGTCACAAAATATTATTTCATCAAAGGCACTATGTGTTTGGCACACTTGTTGCACTCACCTTCAAACTCTTCAAATTCCATTTTCCTATGTGAATGCTACAATATAAAATTCAAAAAACTTACATGAATTGGCAACCTATTGGTGTCTCTACAAGCAAAGGCCTTGATACTTAAAATACATAGTTTATAATGCCAAAGATCATGTGCAATCCATAATGGCCCATCATGTTCAAATTTATTTGTAACAATTTTACATTAGGATAGATGCCACAACCTCTATCAGAACTCCATGTAGACAAAAGAACCATTCCTATTCCCTATTCCTTTTTTGAAATAGGTTCAATTTAATGAAGCCCATCAACATTTGGACCATTTCCAATGGTAAATGTTCCGTGAACCCAATTAATAATGACCTCAAACCTTTTATACCCAATTTTGGAACAAATGGTAGGGTGTATGCACTCTAAGGTGGCTCATTTTTAGTAGATGCTCCACTCTTTAAAAGTCCATATGGTAGTGTTAAAATGACAGTCTATTTTAATATCATTAATTTACATGGTGGTTAATGAACTAAAAAACCCATATGAAAATAAGCCATGCTAAAAAAAAATTTAATGTACATGTTAAAATAAATTTTTTGAAATGTGCCCAAAAATGATTATGATATGGACTTATGAAAATATGGCTCATTTTAGGCCATTCAAAAGTCCATAACTATTTTTTGGTTTTTTCTTTCTAGTAATTTTTTTGCACATATGTTATTTTTGTTTTAATATATCATATATTGAATCCCTATAATATATCCCAAAAAAATTCATACATAAAAATGCATGTATATAAAAACATAAACAACAAACTAGTCCATAGTTTTTAATTTCAAAAGTCCATTACTATGTATCTGGTGTATATGTGTTGCAAATTTCTTTTATAGATTCTTTTTCAACTTGAAAACTTAAATCTAGCCACAAATTTGGAAAATTATTGTTTTTATGCCATGTTAATAGCATGTAAATGCACACCGATCTGCAAAAAACTAAATTGTGACACAAAAAGTGAATCATGTCTTAGCTTGCAACCACCCAACATTTTAATATTAGGCAACTAAAATTTAATGCCAATAGTCACCACACCACCCCACTAGGGTATTTTTTAAGGATTTTGTGATGTAGCCAAAGTGGCGATCATCCAAAAAATGATTGCCCAAATTTGGCTACATAATAAATATGAATGTAGAAAAAATAAAATCCTTCTATATTCTTCATTAGATATTGCAAAATATCAAAATATTTTTGTGATTTGGAATTTTTTTAATTCAAAAATTTGGCAAATTTGAGTCATTTTCCCATTTAAATAGGCCACAATCATATTTTTCAAGTTGAAATTTGGCAAAACATTGCTAGTAAAAGAAGCATTATACCCCATTAGTTGGTATAAATAGATTATTCTATTGTGAAAGTTCACCATTTAAAACTTGGGCTTGGTATGGTTTTTTTTGGCATGATAGCCCCCATCATTCATGATAATTATCTAAGATCTAATAAGTACATTTTGCAATAAATATTTTTAACATAGGAATGCCATAGGAGTAACCCCCCCCCCCCCCCCCCACCCACCCCCCCCCCTCCCCCACACCCGCCCCACCGCCTGCACATCTGCCATACTCTTCTCAATCCCACACTCCAAAAACTCATATAA
>Ga0116227_10008025_pt1 | contig 20194 bp, 17 predicted proteins | sample S1TSphgellanicum_FD_89693 | JGI IMG/M metagenome (GOLD analysis project Ga0116227, IMG submission 89693) | Host-associated microbial communities from peat moss isolated from Minnesota, USA - S1T2_Fb - Sphagnum magellanicum MG | ecosystem: Host-associated > Plants > Peat moss > Unclassified...
AAGCCATATGGTTGCTAAGGATTGAACAAGTTGGGCCACCTAAATGTAACATGTGGCAATTGACTAGATTGACAACAAGAATGATTGCCACAAGTTAAATTCTTCACCCCAACAATAAAAAAAAATCTCATCCTCATTAGAGTTATTTACCACGGTGCTTTGAAAACTAAAGATCAAAAGGTTCTAGGATCCTTAAGCCCTAAATCTCACTTTAAAATTTCAAGATTTTGCTTGAAGTTGGGGAAATTTTTTTGTTGAGTTCAGATGCTTTGGGTGTTAGTGGTCAACGGAGGTTGAAGATGCGAACTTGTGTTTGCCACCAAACCAAGTCACTAGAGGTTGCTCTTGGATCTTTCGAACTTTGAATCTCTCACAACCTGAAAACTAATGCTCAAATCTTGTGCTTTCCAGAAAGCTACATGTTGTTCAAGAGACCTCTACATTCAAGAAACTTTCGTGCTTAAAAAACTAGACTCTTCAAAGACCTTTTCACTTGAAAACCCAAAATCTTTTGAAAAACTTGAAGAAGCTTGAAAGAAGAGGTCTACAATCTAAGCAATCTACAAAAAATTTGGAAGATGTGGACATAAGAAATAGAAGGAAATGGCTTGGAAGATGTGGATAGAAGAATGAAATGACTGGATGTGGTAGGTCTTTGGAATTGACTTCATGCTTAAACTAGAAAACAAAAAACTTGAAGATGCAAAGCCAACATGGACACAAGGGAAGATGCAAGCCCAATGCGTAAGCTATTTTTTCTTGACATTAACTGCTGCAACAAGATATGAGGATCAGGCTCAAGAATCAGCACCCACATGAACTTTTGCCTTTTTGAGTGAGGCCTCTTAGTGGCCATATTAAGCCCAAAAAAATGTTAGATTTGGACTTAGAGATCCTGATTAGTCTTAGTATGGTGGTATTTGTAATATTTGGAAAAAATTTAAATGGATTTTGGGATTTTTATCATGGTACCAATGTGGGTGCTGGGCTGGTTCACCCAAGGCATCAAAGCTACCAATTCACCTGTACATTGTCCTTTGCCAAAGCACTGGGAAATAACCAGTGTTGTTCTGTTTCGGTTTTTGGCCTGTTCTGGTCTTGGTTCTCATACTGGGTACTTGGATTATTGATTTTAAATTTTGAAAAAAGCAACTCCAAATCGGAAGGAACTGGGGTACCTGCCTCTGGTTAGAACTAGACTTGGAATCAACTCAAAACCCGTCATATGCAAGTTTCAGTTTTGAAGTTTTTGAAATTTGAAATTGAAATTGAAATTGATTAAATTTTAATTAATAAATTCTTTGTTGGGATTAGACATGTTGCTAAGGTAGAACCACCCAACACCAAACACTTACTTATCATTGAATATTTTCGTATTTTTTTAATCCCATAGCCAAATTGAGTGATTTTTGTGTCATTGTGCAAATCGGAGGGCTACACATGTTCTTTGAGAGTTAGAAGTAAAGGAGCAATGCAAAAAACACAGGAAGAGTATGAGTGATAGTTTGCTTCAATGTTTTTGAAAAAAAAGCTCTGACCCTTCTCTAGTTCTAGCACCATATCTTTCTCATTTTGAGTAGTTCGAGTGATTGAAAACCTGAAGGGTGTGCCAACTAGGGCTTTAGAAAACTTCTTTATATTTCAGAGGCAAAGATGCAACAATCAAAGCTCTTAAGCTCAAAATTCTAGTCTGTTTCAAACTCTAAACCCATCATCAAACACTGAAACCCCTTACAGTAAACACCCCATATTGTGCCCATTCCTTTATTGAATTGAGAAATTTTTGCAGTGTTGGAAGCACTATGTGAAAGGCTAAAAATGTTCTTTGAGCTTCCGAATCAAAGGAACAATGTGTGAGGATTTGACCTTGTGAATGAGTTCTTTAAATGTTCGCTCACAAGCCTATCTACCCTAGTTTGAGAAAAAAATCAGGGTTTTGAATAATAATAGTGACTTTTTTTTAACTAATAATTTGGGAGTGGGGCAGGGTGGAGGTGGCATTAGGCATCTATTTTTCACTTTTGGACCATGTCTCAAGAATGCAATTTTCTTATTAAAAAATTATATTTAGGCATGTAGTTGATGTAGGTGGTCACATTTTTATTGGTGTTACAATGATAGTAACTAGAAAAATTTCAATTTTGAGCTAAACATAAGTAAGTAAATTTGGAACCAATTTGAAACTAGACCCAACTAAAACTTTTAGAAAAAAAAAGAGAACCTGGAGATGGGGGTCTTGAAATGTGAACTGAGTCTAGAACTAGACCAGAGTTCTATCAAAATCTTCAAAAAGCTTAGATTTTTTTTAAAAAAATGGTTCTAAAACAAATCTAATAACCAGTTCTGATACATAACCACAATTGCAAGGAAAATAAGAACCAGTCAATCAAACAACCTTACATAAAACTTCTAATCGGTGTAGGAAGTATTGAAAATCGGGTTGTCAATTCATCATTCATGACTATGATATGTATACATGGCAATTGCCTATGTTTCTCAATAACTAGAGAAATTAAACCTGTACACTTTGTAAATCAATTCCTTATCAATCTTCAATTTCAGCATGCCTATTTTTTTAATACATCTGATGAAACTGATAAGCATCATCACACCCAAATCATATGTACAAAAGTCTCAAGTTCGCATACCTCTGTATCTGGTTTCATTGGTATGACTTGGCATCATGCAAGTCCACTCTACCATAGTCACTTGCATTTATTTCTTTCACTTTTCCTTACGCACTGTATCCCGCAGAGATAGGGCTCCATGGACCCAAGCGACCACCACAGGCCTGGCCTGCTACTGAAGCCATTTTGGTGGCATCTAGACCAGCATTACAAACATTTGCAAATGCACGCATGTGCTTCATGCCATATTGTGTGAGTACACCACAGCTTGACTCAAAGGTGCGCACCTGGATCCAAAAAGTTAATGATTAGAGAGGAATGTAAGTGTCAACTGTCAGGTCTTTCACCCACGGTATCAAAGGGACAGAAGACCAGAAAAACCAGCAGCTGCGTAGTTCGAACTCAAGGAGACATGAGACATCAAAGCCAGAAGGCAGGGGAGATGAACTGAATAATCTGAAATCAAAACTTTGTTTCTTGAACTCGATCACTCTTCTGATCGAGTTCAAGAAACAAAGTTGGAGCAATTACGCTTTCAAATGAGAGTCAGGTATCTTGAGAATTTTAAGCTGCCTCCAAACTCTGGACAGGTGTAACTGTAAATACTTGTATGAATTCTGTGTTTTGCAATCTTACCATGCTCTTGAGGCAATCCCAGTCATCCACTAGAACTTGCCCAGCAGGACGTATGGCATTCAATTTCGAAGGACCAGCCTCACTGCCAAAGAGGAGATTGCCTATGAGCTCGACACTGTTGTCAAGGTGCATGCGATATGCCATTGTGTTCACCAACTCCTCCCCTGCTTTTAATTTTCTTGTTGATCCCTCCGCAGCACTGTGGTACTGCAAACACTCAAGACCAGAAAGTTGCATCAGAAAACAACACCATCTCTCAATCTTCTTCTGCTTTTTCCTTCTGAAATGGTCAACAGAAAATCAGATGTGCTGAAACTGAAAGCCAAAGGGAAAGAGTGTACCTTGTGCCACAGATGAAGTAGATCCGCATCACGCTGATTGACAGCCAATTCCTTTCCTGCCATTAAAGTGTCAGCCAAGTTCAACTCAGGCAAAAAAGGTGTTGTCACATTCTCATTTGCTGGGTCGAAGCCAAGATATCGTTCCAACTCCTGAACAACAATGTTTATGTCGCCATACTGCATCACATGTGACCCTGACCTGTATGTGTTATGGTTTGAGGTCCTTGATTTCACCTGCATTGAGACAATTGATGATATGAGAGGGGGATAACACACCATGAAAGGCACACAACCCACAGTCAGTGGAATCTGCTCTGTTCTTTTTCCTACTTTTAAAAGTCCTTACCTTTCCCTGGAATGTAGAAGACAATCACAACTCCTTTGCACTTCCACCTAAGAAAGCATACTTATCCTGATCTGATAAATGGTCGGAAGAAAGGGATGACAACCCAAGGAACACAGATGTTCAAACATACATGGGGAATGGACTCACAATGATATATTGATCCTCAAGTGTCTCTATTTTCAAGTTTTCCTTCTCACTGCATCCCAAAAAGAATGTGATGAAGACATTAGAAGCATAGACATACACTCATAAATGCTTCCCCTCACTTGCAAGTCACAGCATATTGTAGGCACACCACATTATCCACAAGATATTTGGTGCTGAGACCCCAAGATATAGCCTAGGTAAACTACATATTAATCCATGTGATGTTTGATGCTGAGACAAAATTTTGCACTCCAAGTCCTCTTGTGTCTGCCTAAGATAAGAGTCAAAAGCAACCACACAAAATAGATCTGTTCAAGCATTGAGGTAAATCTTGGCATCATGTGTTCAGCAGGTTTACTCACACATCTTCCATCCAGGCAACACTGTAGAGATCACCTAAGCAGGTCTTATATTCTGGAGGGGGTGGTGGCCACATGCCCGGGCAGTATGTTCCCCAGCTGCTCTCCTGTGCATTTGAGGCAGTAGTGACATATATGTTGAGGCCCTCTGGCAAGAGTCCCTCAAAAATGCTCCCACTCTCACATGCCTCCACATAGATCACCTAAGTTAAACAAGCATGGACATCTGTCAGATTCTTGGAAAATTCACAGCATTTGGTTTCTTAGAATCCTAATTTGCAATATTAGGTTACTGTAACACAGTTCATGAACTTTGTGCTTCTATTCTTTGATACACAAGAACTTTGCTGACTCTTCAAACACTGCTTTTAGCAGTACCCAGTATATGAGCAAACAATCATCTAGTTTCCAAAACTACTGCGGCTTCACAATTTAGGTTACAAGATGCAGTGAACTAGCTGTGCAGACAGAGAATATTCGACTTTGCCATGCCACTCTGTACTCATGTGAAGAGCTGTACTAAATTACTAATTAACTTTACTCTCCGGCAGATCCTTGCAATTTCCCACTATTTTGAGGATCTTTTCTGAAATCAAGCCTCAGTTAAAGTTCCTTGATGTCAAAGAATTGCACTCCAGAGCTTCAAAAACTTGAACAAGGACTGCAGTACAAAGACTTAAGCGAGAGTCCTACCATCTCTTTGTATGTGCCAGCTGCATGCTTCTTCTTCAGAGTCTCCACAAAGTCAACAGCATAGAGATTATCTCTGGTTGGCATACCTGTGGGCACAGCCAACATTTAGAAAGCAGTTAGAACTACCAAAAAAGAACTTAATTCTGTAGTGATAGACTTCTTCATGACCAGCAACAGCCTATCTCAAAGAGGAAAGTTTCAGAGAAAATTTGCAGGACACCCAGCAGAAGGGAAACACACCAAGAACACCAGGGCCACCATGGTCTGTGTAGTAGATGAAGATGTGGTCATTGGGACCACTATCAACCACCTTGCCACTTCCACCCTCAATACTGCTCTTGTCTCCCAAAATTGCAGCAAAGAAGTTGCTAACTGTCACATCAGAACCAGTGTAGTCCTGGACCCCAAAAGAGAGTTTTAAGTTTTAATAACTTGTTCCAGAAAGACAGCTCAGTCTAATTTTGAGCGACCAGAATCCAGGCAGCACTTCTACAAGTGAATCCAGGGAGGGCAAAAAATGACTGCAACAACAATACCAAAAATATAATTCCATGGGCAATAGTTGGAAAATAGTATTCAACAAGGCTATAGATACTGCTGAAAAAGAGACAGTTTAACAAAAGACACCATTCCGCTCTTCATTCATGCAGAATGAATCACAGAGAATTTTCTTTAGGAGCAGAGAAGGCGAAAGAACAGAATACACACCCATATTCCCAGCACTTGCTGTGAGCGTAGGTCAAAAACGGTCACAATAGGGTGAAGAATAGAAATTTCTAAGAGCCAATGCGATTGCTGAACATGCAGTTGGAAGGGCTAGTATTTTTCTTCTTTTGGGGGAGAGGAGGGAGGTGGGGTGAGTAGGGTGTGAGGAGTTTTTGGTTCCTTCCCTCCGGAGGGGGTGAATCAAGGCAGCATGAGAAATATCCAGAAGGAAGGAAGTCTAAAAAGCTGAAGTGATTGATCATAATATATTTGGTAAGAAGAATGGGTGGACCTCACCTTGGGAACTCCATAGTAGACATCGCTGCCTTGAGGGTGGTTGACGATGGTGCCTGGATATGGATTCTGGATATTATGTGCAATATCGTCATACATGAACACAACGATGTTCTCGTCCTTCAAACCTCCCTTTCTCAATATCTGATATGCGTGGCAGACATCAGCCTGCCACAAACAAAAAAACACACACAATCCAACATCCGAATTGAAAGAGCTTAGCACATGGAAAAGCTCTCCTGAAGACAATTTTTTCATTCATTTCAAAGAAGCAAGCTGCACACGACTTAGACTGGCCAAACATACAGGAATGAGTGCAAGCACCATGGACAGAGAGACGTGACCGCTCTTGCTGGAAGAAGCTAACATTCAGACGAGAGAGAAGCTGAGGCAATAACGGATATCAGTCGAGGAAGACTTGCTACAAACCTGATGGCGGTAGTTGCCGTAACCTGATGAGCCTGCAAGGAGCACGGCCCAACGCACTCCCGAGGCGCTGTCTGCAGGCGCTTCCTCTTCTTCCGACGTCGACATCTTGATTTTGCCGTCCCAGCCTGCGCCTTGTTTTCTTGCCGCTGCTGTGCTTGCCGCAAACAGCAACGCTAACAAAGTCGCCAACGAGACTCCCCGCACGGGACCCATCTCTGCCTCGTTCTATTTGAAAACAGAGAACACGAAATCCTCGTTAACAACTCCGGGTCAAGCTGCCTGACGGACGGACGGTTTACGCACACGGATTCCAGTCTCTCAACAACACTCTCCCCTACCTCATTCTGAACTGCGATCCTTACTGCAAAATTCAGCACTGGAGGAAAAAAACACACACACACAATTCTGAGGACTTCCGCAACAAGAGATTCACACCGATGTAGATCCGACTTGTTCATGAGTAGAATCATCCTCTAAACTTGTTTCCGTTGTTTCTAAGAATCCTCTTCATTTGAAACGGGACGACAAGAAACCAAGAATTTCCTCTGTGTGCTCAGAGAGAAACAATAGGACTCCACCGTCCCCAGGAAAAAAAAAACAACACTCTCCTCCTTGCACACAACCCCAAAACACAAAGAAGAAGAAGAAGAATGAGCAACCTATAACAACACCAACCTCGCCATGTACGCATAGGAGAATCCTCCAAAACAACAAGAGTTTCTTTCGCATGAAAGAAAAATAAAACGGAATGATCCTCATCACAATTATCCCCTCAATCTTCTTCCAAAGGAAAATCATCATACAGACAGGAAAGGAAAGAAAAGAGAAAATACATTTCGTACAGGTGATTTGCAACGATCTGGCAGGCCGAAAAAATCCTTTAAAAAAACACTAGATCACGCAGAAACCACAACCACCACAAGCGAGCGAGCGAGCAACAACTTACTCTGCCGTCGCTCCACCGATTCGATCCCGATAAAAACAAGCGAGAAGAGGAAGGCGATGCGCAGGACACGGCAGCTACCGCTACTACTACGGGGGAATCTCAAGCTGAGAGAGAGAGACAGCAGAAGAGAAAGCGAAATTTTGCGATAGAGGCGCTGGCGCGCTGCGGTTCTTGTAGTCGCCATCGCTACCCCGAACTCGCAGAGCTTGCTTCCCCGCCCGGTCCGGTGTAGCCGGCGATTTTCCGGTTGCCGGAAATAATTCAACCGTGCATGCCGGCACGGCACCGGGCGTCCTGTCTACCTACCTACCTACCGACTCCCACACTCGTGACTAAGTAGTACTTATTTTTACGAATCTCTTTATGTAGCTCAAGTGGCGATCATCCCTGGGAAGATTTAGCCAAATCTGGCTATACACAAGTTGTGGGAGTACAAAACCTCTAACCAAGCTTCTATATTCGTGGCTACACACTGAAATCCAAATATAGAAATCTGGCGATTTTCACTATTTTTGTTTTCTCACTTCTGGCGATGGAAACCCTCCAAAATCACTTCATTTAGAAAATTAAAAAAAATTATTTCTCTTTTTGACGAAATTTCGCTAGTAAAAAACAAGGCAGTAGACTACTAGGCACCTTTACTACCTTGGCAACTTCAACACTAATTATATTATTTCTGAAAATGTTAAAATTTTCAATTTTTTTTTTTTAATAACAAAAATTTGTGAAGCAAAATATTGAATCTTCAAGAATATTTTATTTGTTGAAATGAAAATTCCCAAAACTGAATTAATTACATAACAAACATGTGTCAAAGTTGCTAAGGTACTAGTGTTATTATTATTTTCAACTCCATTGCCCCAAGGGCATAACTGAGCGAAAAAATTTGATGCAATTTTTAAATAAAACTTTCCTGTATTACTTGATTGGTATTTTAACTAACTTACTAAAAATATTATTAACATCATCACAGTTGGTAAGTCTTTTTTTTGAATTTTTTTTTTTTTCCTTTCAAGAAAAAGAATTGGGAATTTTTTGGGGAGAAAATGGTGTTTTCTTTAGTGTAGATTGGACGAATTTTTTTCTAAAAGTTTGGAAATTTTTTGTCAAATTTTTAGTTTCACAAAATGAGGTTTTTAAAAATATTTAAAATTTGGTGAAGGTGTTGTTGGCCCAAGGGAGTAGAGACTAGAGACAATGACCTAAATATGTAAATAGAGCACTGCAGAAAATTTCCTCTGGTTTGTTGGCCTTGCCTACCACGGCAAGGATATTGTGTTTAGATTCATTATAGAGTATATAGTAGCTTAAGGGATTTTGGCTCCTAAGTAGTAGGTCTGTTTTTATATGAGGATTTGTGAAAGATGATATTTTGGTTTGTGTTTAAACTTGAGATTAGTTATATAATTATAATATCTTGAAGGATTTTGGTTCCTTTTAGAGGATTTTTTTTTGAAGACTATATTCATTGCATGGTGAAATATTTGAGTTTCTTTTTTTGCCCCTTGTTTGTTTATTTGTTGTGTTGTGGAGCCTTTAACCCTACTTTTTCCAACATCATTGGAGCATGATTTTTGGATTGAATTCCCATGTCCACTGAAATTGGATGGATGGAATCACATACAACAAAGTTATGAATGGGATCTATCACCCCAATGGGTCCCAAAAATCTCTCCAACTAAGATTATGTTCAATACCCTTGTCAAGAGCTCTGTCCAATGCCCTTTTTGGCTTGTCCTTTTGCACCTTGCATGGTTCCACATCCAACCGTGCTTCTTCATGTTTTGCAAAAAAAAAGCATAATTTACTATTTCATGTGTGTTCGGTTGAACTAGACCCCAGTTTGAACCAAAATGTGCCAACCAACAAGATACTTTTGAGCCTTGAAAAGGCTTGAAAAGTCTTTTTGTGTATTTAATATAGGGGTCAAATGATCAAACCTTGCAACAAAAATCACATTTTGAGCATTATTGACCGCTTTTTGTGTTGAGTAATTCTTGATGAGGGTATTTAGTGTGTTTTCCATAGCGCACTCAAGACATTATACATCCCCAAATTTTTTTTCCATTACCTACCATTGAACAACCCACTTCCATGTTGTTAGGAGGTTGGAAAACAGCCCTCACCTATGTATAAAACATCTATGTACATAATAATAATCATCTAGGTATTTTCTATAAACCCATGTACTTACTTATAAGACCTACTTCTAATAGAATGGGCTACCAAGGTGAAATTCAGTTGAGATTCGTTCACAATTGAGTCATAACGGCCATCTAGTGGATGGTGAGCTGGTGGGTTCTAACTACGATTCAGGATTCATTGGCAAAAAAGTGGAAATGTGTAGGTGGGGATTGTGACCAAAACTGAACAAAATAGTTATACCTCTATTTTTTTCCCCTTCCAATTTCGTGGTTTTGAAAGTTCAGCAATTTGTTTCCAAAGTATTTTTGGCAATTGGGGGAGGGGGGGGGAGAGACACTCAGAAAACCATAATTTTTGTGGTAAACGGAGTTTCTTCCTGTCTTTCCCTTTTCTTAGATAGCCTTAATATTTACCATGGACGGTTGAATGAAAGCACAAATTTTACCAAATAATTTGTGGGTCCAGAAGTGCTTGTGCGGCACACTCCTCTCTCCTCTAGTACTTTGGAAAATGTCATATATCCTATAGGTAGCAGCAGTTGTATGGAAATCCACTGCCTGAAAGTGCCCTGATCTACCTACCAATTGCTTTTCTATTTCCAAATACCTAGTTTGGAGTTGAGCCAAGTGAAGGGAATATGGCTAGCTACAAATTTGAAAGCAATTGCACCCACCCCTTGGACAGATATCAGTTGGGTTCTACATAATCATCCGCTTTACATGTCATGGTGATATGCAAACATCTAAAGGATGTTATATCTACCAGAATGCTTGCCTTCCCCATGGCGTCCCCTAATTTGAGGGTGGTAAATTTGGGGATGTAGGCAAGAAAATTAGGGGAGGCCTTCCCCATCCTAAAGCAAGAAAGAAACCTTGGAGTGCTTTACAACTTGCCTTAAGGTGTTTGGGTACATGAGCTTTTTGAACTATACTTTTCTTGGCATTTTCTATGAAGAATATTGTATAATGGAAGGAAGATGAAGAAGATGTGGGTATGAGAAGAGGAATTCCACCTCAAAAGAAGACAAAGATGGATTCTACCACACACAACCATGCTTTGCCTCAGACCTTAAATTTAATCTCCCAAGTTCTACATCTTGCAGCCCAACTTATCACCTAATTTATGCACAAGTATCCCGAGTCAAAATGTACAAATGAATTTTTTTCATTTGTGCCCAATTTTTTTTTCAAACGCACAAAAGTTTTATATTTCATGCCTCTATTGTGGTTCCAATTGAGGCTAATCAAAATAATCACTTGTTGAAAGTAATGGCTTGCGCAATGCAAGCATCCATGAAGGAACCACCCTTGCTTTCCCCTTTTGAGGCCATCCAGTTGGATGAACCTCAATTTTAGAAACCCAGATTCATTACACTGAGAAAACAAGAAAACAATGAAAAAAAGTGTCCTGTCCAAGCTCCATCATCCCATGATGGTGTTCATGAGTGCTGGTTCACTCCATCCCAAAATGATCAGCTGCAGTTTTAACTGGAGATATAACACTAGCACCTGGTTTTTATAAGTACATATGTAAAAGCCGCAAATTCTATGTGTAAAAAGGATATACACTCACACAAAACCCAAATAAATATTTTATTCCTCTCTTTCTGTTGGGCTTGAACAGCAACAACCTTCTTTGTTCTTTACCATATTATGGGTGTGGCCCATCCATCTATGAGCCTTGTAGGGTGACATGCGGTTCCATCAGCTGGTACTACCGGTTTTTTCAGGCCTGTTCCAGAGTGTTCGCCACCATTGGTTCAGATCACAGGTGAACTTGACAGAACTATCTGTCCCACCTAAAGGGATCCTAAATTAGTATCTGAAATAAACAAAATCTGTTCCATATCATTAGTGTACAGTTTGGTGGCATAACCTTCTGAACAACCAAAAGGTGACTACCCAAGTAGTTTGGCAACTTCAACACATGTTTGTCAAATAACTAACTAATTTCGAAAATTTCGTCAAAAAAATTCCTGAAAGTTCAATATTTTCTTTCATAGTTTTTTTCTTTGGAAAACCTTTGGAAAATTTCAGCATTTCTAAAAATAATATAGTTACTGTCGAATTTGCCAATGGCAAGGTTTGTTTTTCAAGTAAGTCAACTGGGGAGATCCCCGGCGTTAATAGTTAATTAGCATTAAATGGCCCCAAAAGGCCAAAACAATAGTTTAAAAGGATCTCTACTACCACAATAACCGAGCACAAGTTTGTTCCAAACTAGAAAATGATGAGAAAAACAAATTCATGACTTTTGAGAAATTATTTAGATCTAGGTACTTAACAAGTATAAAAAAAGCATACCTTAATTTTTAAAAATTAATGGTTTGTGCTGAAATCTTAGGAGAAAATAAATTAAACATTCAAGCATCAAAGTCTGCGGAAACTTTTTAGGCTACCAAGGTACATTGAATCCAGCCTGAATTCCAACTGCATGTTGAGGGTATAGCTTAGAAGCGTCTGCTAACTGATAGGCTTCAAAAAGTCCAAAGAGTATATTTGTTTGCTGTTATTGACACTTCATTATTTGCTTCAGAGTTTGGATATGGGGTGTATTTTAAAAGGGTAAAAGGGATTTGAGTCCGTCCGTTGCCAGAATGAATAAATTATCACGGACTCTTTGGAGTAATGCAGATGGCACAAGCACAGAACAAGACAAAAAAAAACTTCATTCCTGTTGCTCTGCTCCAATCCTTCTTAACCTTGATTTTTTCCTCCGGGCTCGGGAATGTTAGACTTCATTTTGTTTGTTTTGTGCTGTTCTGCACGGAACTTGTAAGTCTTGCTCATCAAGTCTTGGCACAAGTCTTGGCACGATTAGATTCAAGTGTATCTGGCTATGTTGTTGACTTGATAAAAGTTTCTGTTAAAGTGGTGCCCTGTCTGGGCCCCATTCTCACCTACTTGACATAACCCGTTTCTGGACCTTATTGTCCAATGTGTCACTTGTTCATTGGCCCAGAGGATAGGGGTTATAACACAAAAATTTCTCCCTTCTCTCCTCTGGTTTTTAGTTTTTACCTACCTGGTCCAGAAACCCAGTTACGCCCCGTGACTGACGAGAGGAGCCAGATTACCAAAATAGCCTCAACGCATTCACACTTTGAGGAGCTGGATTATCAAAATAGTCTCAACACATTCACACGTCAAGGAGCCGGATTATCAAAAGAGTCTCAATACATTCACACCTCGAGGAGTCAGATTATCAAAATAGTCTCAACACATCCACACCTCGACTATATTCAATAAACCCGCTCCTCTCATCAGTTACCTAATACAGAAAACCTTGGCCTGTCTTTGCTACTGGGCGACAGTGAACCAGCAGCACCCATGAGCGCACCATCATGAAGGATGAATGGTAAGTGATCAGGAAACCGTTTTCTGTTGGGTTTCAGTTCCCTGGATAACCATGGTGGTTAACTCAGTTACTTTTTTTTTCTAATAATCTACTTGTGGGTTGTTAGTAGGTAGGTAAAGTTAGTCGGTAGGTACAAAAAAAGCCCTTAACTATGTATTTATAATCCATCAACTTACCTAGAAGTTGTCTATTCTCTTACCTATCTGCCTATATATGAGACCTATTTCCTACAGAATTGGTTACCAAGATGAAAGCATTTATTAACTCAGTTGAGGTTCATCCACAACTGAGTGATAACGGACATCCAGTGGATGGTGCGCTGGTGGGTGCCGGTTGATTGTGGCCTCCATAGACTAAAGGAAAATTTCTGCCATCACTTTATCCTACGCTAGGGTGATATTTCTTGGCCTCCTTCCTATATGGTTGCTGAAGCCATGGTAACTGAGGTTAAGGTGACCTAAGGTTGTGGTCAAATGTACCATACTTGTTGGAATCTGGAAAGGGCGCTTTCATAAGCTAGCATTCATTGATGAGTGTTACCTGCAGGGATTTTTTCTTTTGTTTTTCAAAAGTTGCACTCTTTGCAACCTTGGAAACAAAAGAGTTGCATGTTTTGCAAATATGTCACACCCAGAAGTAAAAAGTATGCGACCTTTCTTTCTCTCTCTTTTTGTTTTTGGTGTGTATTTGGAAACCTGTATTATTATTAGTGTGAACATTGGTTTCCAGCATGCTAGGGACAATAGTGAAATATATTGATGGTTAAAGAATTTCGTTCTCAAAAAATTGACCACACATCAAAGAATAAAGATGAAAATTTTGTTACAACTAATGCTAGGTGGATGTACATTGTGAGGGGTTTGAATTCCAATCCTCAAAGACTTTCCCCACTACAAGGCAATGTCTCCTTGTAAGAAAAATGTTAGTAATACAATTTCCCCTAGCTGGTAGAGCAATGGTGGTCGACTTTGTGTTGGCTTCCACACTTTGGTTTTTTATAAGTGTATGGTGGGGTTCCAAAAAAACCAATGGTGAAATGCAAATCCCTATTATAGAATTACCAATGGTCTGGGAGTGAACAACACACTAGATCTTGGGTGAATTAGTTTGATTGTTGTGCACAAAAATGCATTAGTGGTCTCGGACTTATAGATCTTGAGGATGCTCTTTTAGCCTTACAATGCAAGTGGGTGGTTTCAGCATTGGAGCCAAGCGAGTCTAACCATAAGACCTTGCTACAATTCAAATGCAAACCCTCATGACATAAGCAATGGACAATGGACTTGAATTAAGCTTTGGTAAAAGGCCATGTGTCTTCCCCAAGCTCAAGGGTATGGGGACAAATAATGAAGCCTTGGAAACACATAGTGGGGGCACTTTGTAGTTCATGCCACCACATTTCGCCAAATTTATTAAGAACATCAACTTATGGTGGGGTTCAACATTTAGAGGAAAAGAATTTGGTCTTTCGATCTTAAGGGCACAAAAGTTGCATAAGGCAAGTTTGCGAAGGGTTGAAGATATGTGGGATATAATAGTTGCAAAATTCCACCTTGGGAAGTAACAAGGTTTTAATTTCAAATGGAAGATGGGGAAGAATGTGTATGGATTAGGATGGTGAATAGTATCTTAGAAAATTGGGTCACGAAATTGTTAACACCTATGATATCAGTGACTAACGATGAATGATTGAGCTTGTTTGAATAACAAATTAAGAATCCCAAGTTTATTTCCTACAAAATTACAAAGTTCAAACCTAATGTGGAGTTGATTTCTCAAAGGGATTTAACGATCCCAAACAAGTTGCAAGTTTACAGACTTAGTGTGCAATGGAGATTGTTTCATCCTTGTTCTACACAATCAGGCTTCACACACACATTGAGACGGGTCAAGGCATGTGTTAAGCAAGGCCCTAAAGGGGCAACCTTCAAATTGTTTTATGGAATGATTGAAGATCTATTCTTTGACACTTGTTAGTGGAGTTGTAATGGGCAAAAAGAGCTTATGGGGTATAGTTCAAAACTAAGGAAGGAATTGATCAAGCCAAAATAGACTCTCACATTTCATGTGAGAGAAATGTAAAGTTATGCATTCTCAAAAAAAATTGAGATGTGATGGCGAGAGGTGTGGTTGAAGCATCGAGATAAAAATGATGTCGATCTCATGTGGGCACTTTGGCATCAAGCCCTAGCTATTAATCCATGGAGGGAAAATAAACAAAAACATCATAATCAAGTACTCCTCATGTGACTCAACATCTCCAAAAACAATTATTCATAAATTCTAATCATGCCCAAGAATGAAAAAAGCTTGGGAATTGGCTTTTTCCTTTTTATTCAAACTCAAGATGTTTGTCATTGAGGACCAAACTAGGAAAGCATTGAACCTAGAACAATGTCTTTTTAATGGTAGACTCCCTAACAATCTAAAAAGGTTCAACTTCGTGTGGGCTTTGTTACATGACATTACTTTGTGGTTTATTTGGATCAAACATAATGACCTAATCTTCAACTTGGTCAAGTGGCAAGATGCTAAACTTAGGAAAGCAATGTGGGATAATTTGTTAAGCCATGGTAAAATGGAGTGGAAGCACACACTAGCCATCATCCAAAAATATTTGGAGAAAGAAAGTAAATTCTTCAAGCTTTTTGCTAAAACTCGGTGCTTGCACCAAGCTATTTGTGCTACAGATGGAAAGAAGATTATGTGGTGCTACCTACTACTAACTTATTATAATATCTTGTGGTAATTGCCAAAGTTTTGAATTATGGGGTTGGATGTCTTCCTGAGTTTGTTATGTATTGGTTTTTTTTTTTGTAATGGAAATTTTTCCATTTGTGTCAATAAATTGTTGATAATATTCTTAATAATTATTTTTTAAAGTTCAAAACTTGTAAAAGATGGTAGCTTATAAAATGTCAGTAGCTAGTGGCCACCTCAATGGTCAAGGCTGAAGTTTCAACCATTCAAAGCATATCATTGTTTTTCAAATTGCATTGCTTTGTCATAAGGAAACTTGTCCATAATAAAAAAAATTGCCCAAGCATGAGGACACACAAATCCAAATGAGTTGTCAATTAATTACAAATCTAGGATTTGATGAAGTTTAAGTTATTAAACATTTGTTCATCTTCCATGAAACCCAACATTTGGATCATGGCAATCTTTGCCAATTGAACATATTTTGAAATGTTACAAGAAAAGATTATAAAAAAATCTATGAGATTCAACTTTCACATTTTAATAAGAAGATTGATAATATAAGAAGGCCCAAATCAACTCTAGCCTTTTTTTCATCACCATTTTGAACATGAATTTTTGTAAACTCAAGTTTAATCCACACAAAATCTTGCTAACCATTTGTTCAACCTCGTCAACCTAAACCTTTTTGAAGAACTAAACCTTCTTTGAAAAGCCAAATATAAACTTTACATTGTTGAAATGATTATTACAAGATTCAACACCAAGTATCCAATAAGCAAGAAATAGGTAAGTTAGTGACCTACTCATCTATGGTAAAAATAAATTAGTTATTGTTATTTTTGGCATTCATTCCACAAAATTAATTTTAAATTACAAATTTTTATAAATTTTTTACCAAGATTTTTAAAAAATGAGTTCTAACAAGTTCTACTTTGGTTAGTACATATGAAAGAACTGTTATAGTTAATTACATAAGATTGAAAAATGAATATTATAGATCATCACGATTTACCATTTAATTATTTTGTAATTTAGTATTATCTTAAATATTAATTTGAATTTACATATTGAATATTGAATTTAATCATTTAAAATGATTTGTTTTAGTTTGTTGAATGAAAACCTACATTAAAGTGTTGATTTTTTCCAAATAGTGTGATAAGATATCTTATTTGATTGTAGATTTTTTTTTAGAATCATACAATATGACACATTGTAATTAGTTGATGCATTAAAATTTATTGTATATAGTTAGTAATTTCATCCATAAATGCAACATAAAATATGGAAAAGTTTTATCCAATATTGAAGTATTTGAGGTAATACATTCCATGAACCATGCCAATGAATTATTTATATGAAATATTTGTTATTTATTGTTAACCAAGGTTTGGAGATTTAGTTGTGGATAGAAATTGAAAATGAATAAACTACATTTAAAACATACATTTCAAAATGATATTCAAATATGATATAGAAAAATTATAAAAAGTTGATGACTCTAGGTACCTTAATTATATAGTCTTTAGGCAGCCCCTAAGTAGCCTAAATAGCACCTAGGTAAGCCCATAGCTCCCTAATTAGTGTAAACAACTTTTAACCAAGCCCTTAAGTACCTTAGTTAGTCTAAATAGCCCTTAGGTGAGTCCCTTAGTAGCCTAAACAACCCCTAGATAGGCCTTTAAATATTTTAGCTAACCTAGGTAATCTCTAAGTAGTTTAACAATCCCTGGGTAGTCTTTAAGTAGCTTACGTACCTCCTAAATAAGCCCTTGGGTAGCTTACACAGGGTACATTGAACAAGTTGACCTATTTTATTCTATTGGGGTGGAAGATGTTAGTTTTTGTTTTGATTAAACAACCCACATTATGTATTGTTTTGGAGAATGTTGATGATATCAAATCAAGTGATTGTAGATAACATCATGGTGTGATTGACAAAAGGTTGTAAACTCAACTTCTTACCTAGCTACATGTGTGACATGACTCAAACTGAAGTGGTTTGAATTTATTTGGGCATGGATATTACAAGCATGGTATTAAATATGTTCTTAGTGCAATTGTAACTAAAGTACAATATGTGGAAATGTGTCCACTAATATATTGATTCATTTCATTTAATGGTTCATGGATATGTGACTTGCTTTGGTTAATGTGTTGTTATCTTTTGATCTTACACACTTTGTGTTTCAAATTCAAAAGCTATGTTGTTTGGAATCATTTTTGTGTCTTGACATCTATGGCACATTTGAAACAAATGTCATGAGTATGAATTATTAACCTATTTACTACATATGCCTATATTTCATGGGCATCTATAAAGGATTTAAAGGTACATAAGTACATTTTGTGTTATAGTTTCAAGTAATATAAAACTCAACTTGAAGTGGTCGATGGAATTAGTTGGGAACATTTAGGTTTTCACTTTTCACCATCCAATGTAAACCTAGCTTTCTTTGTTGTTGTGTCCAAATTTTAAGAAGCAATATGTAAGAGACTAATCAAGACTTTGATGTGTCTTGAAGTTCCCAAATGCTTAAAAATTTCATGTTTAAAATTTCCTCTTGGCTTTAATGTGATTTGAAATTGGTGTGTTTTAAGACCTTTTCCAATATGTTATAATTGTTACCTCCTTTAGATGGTGAAATAAAGCAACCTAAGAATGTGGAAATAGTCCAAACTATGAACTTGAACACCTTTTTAGGATGATGACTTGATGCCAACTTATTCAAATGAAATTGTGAGGAAGCCATTTTCATTTTATTCCAAACAATGTGCAAAAAAATATAGGGTGGAACTTTTTTTTAAAAATAAAAATAAAAATTTATTTCAATGTGAATGAAGTGTTTATAATTCATTACGAGAAAAAAGTATTTAAAATATATCTAGAATATGTCGAAAGTATATTTTAAATATGCCATTATTTGATAGCAAACTAAAAAATACCTTTTTTTATTTTAAGTGCTTCTTACTTTACAAAGAATGACCTCCCCAAGAATAAAAAATTTGATAAAAATATTCAAATTCTTTGAAATCATATTGACACAATTGGTGGTCCCTTGATTGATTCACAATCATAAGTTGAAAAGTGATCCTATTGTGAGATTAAATTAATGATTGTGAGATTTTAAAACCTTTGCCTAAAATTGCAACTCCTTGTACAATGTTCTATCCACCATTTTGATGGATGCACACCTTGCCAATGTTGCTACTTGCTACTTGTGCAAGGCAAGTGGATTCATGATTGGATAACATTCTTTCAAATTCCCATCATCAATATGTTATAATCTAAGACATTGGTGACATTAGATAAAAACTTGTGCTCACATAAATACTCAATGAGAGTTGAGTTGTTAGTTTTGAACTTGTTGGAATTTGTTGTTGTTGGTTTTAATTTTAAAACTTGGTATCAAGAATTGTTAGAGTTTTTATTATTATATATATATATATATATATATAGAAATAAAGATTGTTGTAAACAAAATGTAGCAAAAATTTGATCACTATTTTGACATTGAAGATGAGCTAGTGAGGAGTACTGCCTTGCATGTTTCCACCTTCCAACCTCTTTTTTCTTTGTATTTTGCCTTTGAAAGCTTGACATTGAAAATAATATATAAAATTCTGAAATCCATGATAGAAAATAGTTTTATCAAAAATTACAAAAATTGTTAAAAACTCTTTTCATATTCATTAGTTGTTAACTTCTTTGAATTAAAGAACTATGGTATATTACATCATGTTTGGCCATGAAATAATTGACCTGGCTAAAAACCAAGGAGATTGGAAATTAAAAAAAAACCAAAACCAATAGGTTCTTTGATTTTTCAAAATTTTCAAAGTTTTCCAAATCTCCTTCATTAAATCCTACTCAATGAGAGCTTTCCGGCAATACCAGGAGCGGGCCCAAATTCCCCTATAATTTTTGGTTTTGAATAATAATAATTTATGGAATAGTCATATCATTTTCTGTATGACTAATAAAGCTATGAAGCAAATGGAGTGAAAATGATAGCGGAAGTTCAGCTTATGGAACCTCACAAAAAGATTGGAAGCGGTCTAATCATCTTTGTTGTTGTCATAGCTGTTGAGTTAAACCATTAATTATTATTTCTAAAATGTTAATCAATAGTGGATGATTGGTGTCAAAGGGGACGGAAGGATAGCCAGAGTGAACAAGCACCCCACCAATGGATCAGTTGACCATTCTGTCCATAAGATGGGTTGCATTTTTTCATCCGGCTCCTAACCTTGTGTTAACCAGCATTGTACCACAGTCAACCTTTTTTGGCTATTAACTTTCAACTTTTTGTTTTGTTTTGTGTGTGACCATTTGATTCCCAACCTTGACCTCTGTACTACCCTCCCACCTAGCTACCCTAGTATGGACCAAGCTATCCTATTGATCTAGCTACCTTGCTAACTTACCTACCATCTAACAACCACCCCCCCCCCCCCCCCCCCCC
>Ga0116227_10008027_pt1 | contig 20188 bp, 14 predicted proteins | sample S1TSphgellanicum_FD_89693 | JGI IMG/M metagenome (GOLD analysis project Ga0116227, IMG submission 89693) | Host-associated microbial communities from peat moss isolated from Minnesota, USA - S1T2_Fb - Sphagnum magellanicum MG | ecosystem: Host-associated > Plants > Peat moss > Unclassified...
ATGGCAATATTACCTGACTTTAGTTGATGATGTAGTAGTAGTGTAGAATCCTCTGAAAAGAAAAAAAAGGAGAAGGTGAAGAAGGTGGTGTTCAACATAAGAAAAAGGAGGAATTTTGCCAAACTATAGCCTAATGGTGTAATAAATAATTACCATGCAAAATTGCTTAATAAAATATAGGATTCAAAATGAAACATTTGAGGGTTGATAGCCCATAGTAAATTCATGTCAAAAAAGGCTACTTGTCCATCTATTTGTTGCCAGTACTTGTCCAATGTTTTTTTAAAATTTTTTTGTCCCAAATGAGAAATCTGAACCATTAAAATGAGTTTTTAAAATAATAATAATAATTTTTTAAAAAAATTAAACCTTTTTTTTTCATCATCACCATAGCCATCTTTGCCTTCCATTTACTAGGTTACTCCTCTTTAATTACCATGAATTGATCTTGGTTTTAATGTTTTGAAACTGAAATTGTAACAAATTATTAATGAAATGGTTTTAGTACATGTAGTTAGATTGTTTCAATCATTAATCAGCCCCAAGCCTTAGGCTTCAAGGTTTGATTGGTGAACAATAGGTGTTAGGCTTTGTTGTGCCTCAATTGCCATCCAAAATTTGTTTTATAGCCCACTTGTGGAGTTGCTATGAGAGCATCCCTAGCCGTTATGGAATACTTTTTGCTCATCTCATGGTGTCAGATTATTTGTGTTACTTTTTAGAATTTCATGGTAGTAGTTTTCATGGTATCTTTTTTCAAGATTACATGTGCAAGTTTTGAATTTTTTATGGTTATAGGTATCACTTTTCTAGATCACAGGTGTCATTTTTCATGATTACAAGTGTATTATTTCATGGTGCTCATTTCATGATGTAAAATCCACTAATGTAAATTTTCAATATTTCATGGTAGTAGTTTTCATGGTATGTTATTTTGAGATCACATGTAGAAGATTTCAATTTTCAATGGTTGTTAATACCATTTTTCTTGGTTAAAGGTGTCATTTTTTATGGGGACATGATATCACAAAATTTGCAACCCAGAAGTGAAAGGAGGGTATAGTACAATTTGCACAAGCATAATTTCGTGGTTCTTTAAACATGGTGTTCAATTTATTGATGTAAAATTTCAAATTTTCATGGTACGGGCTTTTGAAGTCATATAAGCAAGTTTTTAATTTTTAGTGGTTACAAGTTTTTGTTTCATAATTATAGGTTTTGCATTTCATGGTTACATATGAAAATTTTCAAAGTGACATTTTACCATGAAATTTGCAACCCGCAAGGCAAATCACATATAAAAATACCATTTGCACAATCCTATTCTCATGGTTGAATGTTTACAATCCACAATATCGGGTAGTTGTTGAGGTAGCTTTGCATTACCTTTAAAAAAATTTTGTGGGCAATCATTTTGGGCACTTTGTAGCTCTCCTTTAAAAATTTGACACAGTACCACACAATAAATTATTTTCCTGAACCAAAAGGTCTTTACTTGAATTGGAAAAAACACCTTCATCCTTTGTGTTTCTTTTAGGCTTTTGGAGAGATATGTGTTTTTAATGAAGATTGTTAAGGCTTCAAATTCAATGGTGGAAGATGTGAATGTGTGATAATCATGAGTATTTTATTTCAAAACATGGGTTACAATTTTTTGTTTTAGGAATTTATATTTATATAGTATAGTTGTTTGAACCTAACTGACAATAATTTGCATACAATACATCAAATTAATGTATTCCAAAAGGCCTTAACAAGAAGTGTATATAATATTCATGTCAATATAGATGAATAAAGTCTTATAACAAAACATAAAATTTTTGCATTCTATAATAGGCATTACACCACGATGACCCCAAAAATGATTCTTGAGCTTGAATCAATAGTCTTGTTGTTGCCACCTTGTTGATGTTGCCTCCATCCAAACACATCTTCAAGTAAGCTTGGAACCTATATTGACCTTGCATTGCCAAGAGACATTCATGGGTGAGTGCCAAATGAAGCTCAAACTTTTTATCCGAATCTTCAAAAGCCAATTCTTCAATTTTGTAAGCTTTAGCTCATATGGTGATCACTTTTTGCAACCAAAGTCAAACATATAGACAATGATTACTTCATTAGTTTACAACCACATTGTTTGGAATCATCAACATTGATTTCCATCCATTATTCTAAAGATCCAATGTATCCATTGGTAATGACAAGGTTGTAATAAATGTTAAATGTCAAATTGATACCATTTACTATTCAAATAATTGTTTTTGGACTAGTTGGCACATAGTCAAGGGATTTCATTATCTTATGGAAAAAATTGAATTTAGTACTAATTCCATTTTTCTCTTATGAAAATTGTTTTATTTTACAAATTTAACATATAGTGAATCCCACATAAATTCAACTCATGGATGTTGCAAAGCATAAGGCTTTGAATGCATATCTAAGTGATATTGTGAAATTGGTCAATAGTTTCACCTTCATGTACTTGACTTCAAAGGCCTACATCTTCAATCTCTAATGCCACAATTCGACAAAGCTTAATTACTACACTATCCAAAGGTGGTAGTATTTCTTTGCATATGCACACAATATGAACAACGTTCGTGCAAGTATGTGCATAACATGATATAAAACTTCACATCCAATTTAAAGGTTGTAACACATGTGCACATGATGATTATACCAAATCATATGTTTAAAAGTTGCATAGTATGGGTGTATTACTTGCCTAAGTTTTCTTTCATGAGGTTGGAAGACTTGTGCAAGAACATGAGATGGAATAAACCTTCCATTTTTTGTAATTTTGCAAACCCTATCTACATTCCATGTAATAACCATTTGGTTCACATCTCTTTGGAATATTGCTATAAATATGGCATGAAGAGAGGCCTTATGAAATTCATCAACAATAATTAAAGTCCTATTGTCGGACATCAAAGTGGGAAGGTGTTTATAAAAGAAGGCTACTACTGTGACCATATTTGTTGCCAAAATTTTTCAATTTTCTATATGCATACAAAAAAAAAATTGAATTACAATGCATTTCACATCATGCACATCCTAAATAAGTAGATTAATGTCCAACATCTAAAAGCAACCAAACTTGCAAATCATAAGTCATCAAAATTTGAGTAAAGGAAAATCACAATCTTTCAACAATCATAAATCTAACTACAAAACAACATGAAATTACAACTTTGAATTTAATTCAAAATGAAACAAAGTAATAATGGATATGTATTATGGATTGTGAAATGCATGCCAATTCAAACCTTCATTTCCCCTATGAAAATTAGATTAACAAAGTCATGAATCAATTGTCCATGACTTGATTATTTTATAATGAATGATCAAAAGCATATTACTTAACAAACACAACATAATTTCAAGAATCAAGGATATCTGCACCTAATTGTGCACTAATGAGCTTGTTAAGTCAGGCTTGTACACATTAGGTTTAACATGTTCCATGTTTTCTCACATGAGTGAATTTTCAATAACACAATCTAATTGAACTCTTATTGGATGTCCATACTTGGCTATTGTTGTTGAATACTTAGCAAAAATTGTTTCTTTCTTCTTTCAGCAGAAACAATAGCTCCTAGCAAGAAATGTGACCCCCCATCAATGCCCCCATGCAAGCGAATGTGCCATGGGGTGAGTTTATCATATGTTGCCAAGCAAAATGAAAAAAAGTTTATTTCAATTAAATAGACTCCAAGCATAATTTCTTGTTAAACCACAAATGAAAATGGTTATTATTGACTTTTAAAACAAGGTACAACAATCAACATGCACATCCAAATGTGTACGTGCAAAACTAGAAAAAACATGCCTTGATACATACACAAAAAAATTCTCCTAGATGTAAGTAATAATAATAAAAATTTAATAAATCACAATTTGTTTAAGCAATTGCAAGTATGGATCAATTTGAATCTTATTTGAATTTTAAGTTTATAAATCATAAGTAAAATCACAAAGCAAAATACATCTCCAAACATAATTTATTAAATATTTTTTGATTTATAGAAAAGGAAACTAATCGACATTTAGCATAAAAAAAAATTCCGTTATATTTGAAGAGTTGGAAATAAATACTTTGATATGTTCATATGAAAAGTTTTTTAAAGATGTCAAATAGCCAAAAAGAAATTTTGATAAATTGCAACATGTGCATAACAATCTTAAGCCTTAATTAATAATTGGATTTCAAGTGTTTGAATCCTTCGATTGAAGATGAAAATATAAAACAAAAAAACTAAAGTTTGATTGAAAATGAAGCAACATTCATGAGAAAAAGGTTGTGTTTTACACTTACAATCTGTGTGCCACATGTGCATTGGTTCCATAAAAAAATATCACCTTTGATATAATCAACCAACATGTCGACGCTTCATATTTTCTAGTTGTAATTCATGTAAGGCAACTTTCATTGTTGACCTTGGGACCCTCAATGGAATAAGTTGAAAAGTTGCTTGAACAATTCTTATCACCCCAATTGGAACCACCTCTTTGCAAAGGCACAATTGTAAAAATGATTTTTTTAGGTCAGGGATAGGTATGTGGTGGTATTTGCCATCCATGCCTTTTAAGAAGCTTTAACAAGTTGTTGCGTTCAATGCCCAAGTTTGTTATTATGTGTGAAAAAATTTCCCTAATGTCGAATTGACATTCCACATTTGCTAGGATATTGAATTCCACTTCATTTGACAACAATATTTCATTTTATTTTCCATGTGATGGTGACCTGTCAAACAAGTCATCATCAAATTGGGAATTTGCCATCTCTTAGTCATCCAACAAGGAAATGAATTATAAGAAAAAATTAAACTTCATCTTATAGTGTTTCAAAGAATAGTGATGAGATTAGGATTCTTTGGCACAAACAATGATCAAAGTTGGAACCATCTCCATTTCGAAAACCATGTTTACAAATTTGTTTTGAACCTAACTATAAGTAAAATCAATGGCCTCTCTAGTCAAATTACTTGCTATCTGACATGAAAAGTATAAACTAACATTCATTTAACATTCTATACTAAAAGATGACATAGATCCACTTTTAGAAGCGCATTCTTGAACACCAAATTGGGTCCTAAATAAGAACAAACATGTCAACTAACTGGCCACATCTTCAAATGTCAATTACAAAAATGTATGTTCCAAAATAATGAAAGATGAACATCACAATATGCATGACCATACACATGATAAACAACATTTACTAGCAAAATCTTCCCCACTTGTCAATTGAATCAAGTTCTCCTTTTCAACCATAAAACTTGAAAATGTTGTAAATCTTCTTTGTTGTTTTTTCTCAACCAAGTCCCTTACACCAAGTTGAAGAGAGAGAACCTAATAATGCCATAAGCAGAGAATATTAGATTTCCAAGTTTGTGTGGGAAGTGAAATTGGTCTCAATGTTAACTCCTCCACCAAGGTGTTTTATAGTATAATGTGGTTCTTATTAATTTGTCGTGGCAACCCCAAAATTTATTTATTTTCTTTTGTGATGGACATCATTGATTGGCCCACCACAAAACATTTCATCTAATGGCCAGTCCAAATTAAATAAATACATTATACCCTTTTGATCCTTTTGAACTACAATTTACATAGGTTATAAAAGTAGAGTCTAGGGTAAAGATATGGATAAATTGATGTGCTATTAGGAACATGTTGGGAACTTGATAGAATACATTGAGAACAGCACAAACTTAAAAAATCCAACATTTCTTAACCCATCGGCCCAAAAGGAAAAAAAAGAACTAAGTTGTTTTGGTGCATGTTGGTTCACTTCATTAACAACCAATAATTTTTATGCTTGCTTTTGTTCTCTACCATTTGAGCCTAAGCTAATGACATATAGGGCAATAATTGTGAAATACATAACATATTTTATTTTCATTAAAATAAACCTCCACTACAATCACTTACATAAATGGAATCCAATTGTATTTAAAGTTTGGAATAAAAATATTATGAATGATTTAATTAGATTGGATCAAACTTTAGTTAGGGAACTTGTTATTTGATTGATATATAACTTGTAACATTTTATTTCACCCTCAAAAGGATCTAGATTTTTTATCTAAATACATGAATGAAAGACTTTTGTATTGCATAAGCTAAAAAAGGTGGTTTGAATTCACAATTTTTTGGGTGGTTAATTGTGCATGTGGTTTGAATTCATTGAATTATCCTTGTATACACAAAAGGAAATTCCATAGAAGGATGGTAGTTCTATGAAAAAAGGGGGTATTTGAAAGAATTGCCCCAATATGGGGTTTAGTGAAAAAAATGATTTTTACCCAACAATGGTTAATAGATAATGCTATTTTTTTTGTTTCCTTCACCATTTTTTAAAATGATAATTATGGCAACATCCACAATGTGTTTGACCCTTCCACCAAGGTAGCTTATCATCTTTGCAAAACATGTGGAAAAAGGGTTCAATTAGGATTTGAATTTTCAATCATGAACTTTGAGGCTTTTACCATTTCCTTGCTTCAACCAACCACTATTAATTTAACATTGTCATGTTCACAAAACAATTTAAAACATCAGAATATCATTTCTATAGTTTGTTGATGTTTAAATTTGTTTAATTTACAATATACGATTTCAACCAATAAAAAAGGATTTTTGTGAAAATATGACCTTAATTGACTAAATTATGAAAATTTTAAGGTGAATTACTAAATTTCTAAAATAATTTTATAAAAAATTAACCAAAATATAAAAGGATTCAAATAATAATAATTTTCATATTTATTTTGTAGCCAAAACCAAAATTGGTTAAATTTCTTTTTGATTCCCAATTTGGCTAGACAAAAAATATTGAACAAAATTACCCTACATAATCTCCACTTCTTCCTTGTTTACATCACAAACTTAATGGGTCATGATTTGGCAATAATCATTGTGCAAAGTCTACTTTTCGTAGGTTTGTATGGAATAAATGTGGGTGTCATTCATATACTTGTGTTGTTTGAACATTGATATCATGCGCATTGTGTAGACACAAATGCCATATGCTCATATCATTTAAACACAAATGTTGTATGTCTATTCATATTATTTACACACACAAATCATAGACATTTTTTTTTGTTTAAATAATGCACAACATTCATTCTTAATCAATATGAACCTATGAAATAATAGATTTCACATAGATTTGGAACGAACCTATGAAGCTTGTTAATTTGTGATGTAATTCATTTTTTCGTACATTTTTTTTGGTATATATTTGGAGGCCTTATTATTTCTTTTCTCCAAATTAATAGCTTTAAGATTTGAGGTTTGTTCCCATGTTAAAAAAATAGTTGGTACTTGGTTTGTTGAGTAAAAATTGTCAATTCTAATTAGTAAACATGATACTAAACTTGGTTTGACCTTTAGAATCAAAACTTAATTTTGATTATTCAATAAAGAGATTTGGAATTCGGTTAGAGATTTTTGAAAAAAAAAATTGAAAATGACTAGAACTAACATTTAACCAAACTTGGTTAATTGGCAATTAACCATTTAATTTATCCACATTAGTAATTAAGGAGTAGACTAGAACCTAGAAAAAATTTTAATTCATAGAAATTAAAACTAAAACCATAATTTATAATGTAAAGCAACCAAACCTATAGTTGGATTCCCAAACTCAATTTCAAGAATTGAAACTAGGATTGAAATAATTTTAATCTATTGGTCACGATCAAAACTAAAGGTTCCTCATAAAAGTAAAAAAGATGGCCAACATTAGTTTATTATAATGTTGTTGGTCTTGATTTTCCATAGAACCTTTGAGTTTGATTTTCAAATTTTAAAAATTCAATGGAACCTCTAATGTAGTTTTCAAAACATTTTTTGTGATTTATAAAAACTTTAGTTGTAGTTCAACTTCTTGAGGATTTTGAGCTCAATTCGGTTTACAAAATTGAGTTTGGGTCCATTCACTATTTTTTTGTTTTATTATTGGGTTGCTTTCAAGGGTGGTAATGATCCCACAAGAGATTTTACATGAGTGATGATGATCCCACAAAGGATTTAGCATTAATGGTGCCATGTTTTGAAAAAATCGTTAAAATAATTTTTTTAAAATGAAAATTTTACTTCAGACATTATAAATTTGGCAAAAATTCCCTTTTGACTAAATGTAACTTAACACTCTAAATTTCATCCGAGAATATGTGTGGTGAATTGGAGTTGAAAACTCTTAATATGGTGGTTGTGCCTTCCCATATGTTTGTTTGAAAATGAACTAACAATTGGCCCAATTAAGGAAACTTATGTCCTAGTCCAAATCAAACCATCAAATAGGGTTGTCACATCTATATAGTTATGAACATGGGCCATTCACATTCAATATACCCTAACTTTGTTTGCACCAATAAACCTTAATTAGGTTTGGTAGCCTTATGGTAGAAAGAGTCGATGGAAAGAGAAGGAAGGAGCAAGAGAAGGTGATAGAGAAGAAGTCTTATGCCACATGGTGCATTATTGAACTAGTTTGCTTGAAAAAAATGTCAATTCAATTTACATTGCACTCAATGAAAAGTAGCTCTTTATTTAAATAGTTGGGCCCACATTTTTTGATTGGGGTTCTAGTGTACGAGGAAATTAGTGGATGAACATAATAAAGGAAAATGAAGCCTATATATGTTAAGCAGGTAGTAATCTAATTAGAAATACCAAATTTTGTTCATTGATGAATTTTCATCCATTTTAGATGAAAATTGGATTTCCATGTTAATTTTTAGAATGTGTGATGTGGATGAAAATTTGACAACGATTTTTAAAAAAAATTAAATTGAGTTATATGGGTTATTTAACGTGGTTTTATTCTTTAAGATAATTGTTTGTTTGGATGTGACCATGTTACAACCTTCCGAGACCATGTAGGCCATTGATCCACTTTTAATTGGTCTTATCAAAAAGCCCTCAACAAGTCTATGCGGATGTTTTTCATTTCACAAATTTTCAACCAAATGGGTAAAAAAACTACAATTGAAGTGAAATTACATAGTAAAAATTAAATCATAATAAATTTATCAAAGTTCCATCATTTTACACAAAAGTTAAGTATGCCTTGGTTGGAACACTATAGGGATGTGTGACCTTGTAGGATGTTTTAGTGTTGGCAACGACAAAGAGGCCCACAAATGTTATCTTTCTCATAGATGGTCATAATATTACTATAAATATGTTCTACAATTTATGTTTGAGATTAATTGATGTTGTTTGAACATTAATTATCCTTTCAATGATCAAATCCATGTGGGGTCAAATAAAGTATATTTGGATGTCATAATTCATAATTCACACACATTAATGCGGACATTTGGAATGTGTTAAATTGATAAATTTGGTTCCAACACCAAGTTTGTTTGATGTGGCATTGACAAATGAATTTGTTGGCAATTTTGACAATATTAACCAATGTGAAACAAAGCAAGCCATACATTCAAGGAAGTCCAAGGGTGGGAGAAAAATAGATTTCCAATTGTTAATGCAATTGGAAAGTATGTAGAATGATGGGGAGTTCACAAGAACAATCATCAAGAATGTCATAGTTTTGCCTCTAGAGGTACATTGTGAAGCTAATACTCCATGAGGTGACATTTATGATATGATAACATTTGAGCTTGGGCTAGGATAACAAGCTATTGTTGAAAAAACAGCTCAACAATACAATGATCCCATGTTGACACTTATTGGTGCATTTTTCTACAAAATCAATAATGTTGCCAAAAGGATTAATTTGTTGGGCACTATTGTTGATTTTATGTACTTTCAAATCTTGTGTATCAAGTGAAAATAATATCAATAAACTTGGAGGTCAAACATAAAATATCAAGTGGTGACATAATCAATAGGTGTGTGATTTTATATTGTGTTAATCTGTGTGTGATTTTATGTGTGTTAATCAATGCCATGGTTTTGTTTTTACATGTGATTACTAAACTTCAAAGTAGTGCATTGTGTCCATTATCATTCAAGTATTTTAGTTGGTATGTTAACCAAATGCTTGACGATGATTTTATACAAGAACAATTTGGATGGGCCAACATGGAAAGTCATTTTATATTAAAAGTGGGTTCTACATGGATGGACATTCAAACTTATTCAATATCATTATCATGAATCTACATTCCAAATCCTCTGAACTAGTTAGAAGAATGGGAAAAATTGAAATACACATTTGCAAGAAGTCAACTTCAAGTTGTGATGCCCACTCGTATCAATGTTTCATGTGAAAATGGTAATTTTTCAAAAGGATCGCATGAGAGGACAAGATCCATTCCATTTCCACCAAATTTGGAATATTCACATTCACATTCAACACCACCATCAAGGGTTGTAGAATTAAGTTTTGTTGGTCAAAGGAGGTCTATGTTGATAGAAGTTGGAGTTCATACATTGGCTCCAAGGGTACCAAGGTCTTATAACGAAAGAAACACTCCAAGACCCAATGAAAATCGAGAATCCCGTATGGCTTCATGTTTCATGTTCTACTAGTGCAATAGGTAGTAGTTCAGGGGAACATGTGGATCACTTAGGTGATACAAAAGATGAAATGCAGGAATGGTCACAAGACCATGAAATGACCAACATGTTTATGATGAAATGAGGCCCTTTGTAGTGCATGAATTGGCCTCACAACATGTTCCACCAAGAAAATCTTCTAAACCCTCCCCTACCCTTGTAGCATTTGCGTCGAGTTTTGTTTTTCAAAACAACATTGATAATGTGCTAAAATAATAGATTGGCACATCCAAAAAGGTGAACATCAATATGAGGAATATTTATGTTTTAGGATGCCTAAGCAACAATGATACGGTTGAAATCACAAAGTGCAAAATCAAAGCTTGATTCTTCAGCAACCATAAGGATAGGTAAAATTCTTCAAATCATGAATTCCTTTTTATTTGTTACATTTTGTATTTTTTGTGAAGATATTGCAAAAACTTTCATAGCTTCCAATTGAAGGGAATTTTATCATAACAATATTTTCATGTACAAGTTGCATGTATGTTTTATTATGATGAAAGTAGCTTTCATGACATGATTGAACCATAAGAACATGACATGAGACAATGTTGTTTCAAGAACCATTTGATTTATAAAAGGATATAGCGTGCGTGTTATTGTAATTTCTCAACAAATTTGAAATAAGAGGTTTTGGAAAAGCTCGGAGGAATGTACTTTGACATGTAAAGATGGCATCAATAGGAAGCTTTTACAAAACTTTTTGTTGGGAGAACCAAACATAGGGGATCAATTGAATCCATGATAGCAACAAAGGTGGAGGTTGGGAGAAAATGTGAAAACTTCATGTTTGGAGCCTAATATATCATTTTCCAATTCCAAGCAAATGTGCATCCATATTGGGATAAGTGGGATCTACTTGATGAAATGTTAGGAATAGATTTGGAAATTTCAACCTTATCAGCTTCTATAATTCTTGCCCACATTTCAAGTGCCCAAGCTTCCTTGGCATGTTCATTTACAACGTAAGTAATTCAAAGCATGGTTGAAAGGATCACAAAATGGCAGAAGGAGGGCATGTACCATGCTCCCAAACTTGTTCATGAAAAATTATTGGCTTAACAATTCAAAAGGAAGAATCTTGTTGGAATGCATATATGTTTTGCAATTTTTGTGTCAATTATGTGCCTACTTATTACAAGGCTTTGTTATCTCTTCCTCATATTGGAAAAAAAAAATTATTTGTATAAATGTTTCTTTTTTCCTTGAATTTAACATTACATTTCATTTGCATGGTAAGTTTTCATTTTCCATCAAAAGTAATGGCTACAATGTCTGATGGTTTGACAATCTACAAATAATGTCATAATTATAATATTTACAAGGTTCTATCAATATTGAATTATGGTATGCAAGATTACAAGCTAATCAATATCCAATGCTTTAATTGTGTTCCAATATTTAATTAGTTTTGAATTCAATTAGTGATTGATTGAAGTATTTAATGAATTGTTATATCAAATAAGTTATCTCATGTTACTAAAATGCTGGACCAATATACCTAAATACATTTACAAATTGCAACATGTAATCATCTAACACATAGTTCATATATATTGTATTGTTATTACCATGACATGAGAAATTTTGTATGGATTAAGGTGCTATTTTCAATAAATATGGGAATCAATACATGTTCCATTTTCTTTCCAAGGGTTCACTTGGGGGCTTGAAAACTTGTCATCAATGATAAGGTTTTAAATGAAGACATGTCAATGATATTGTTTGGAATTAACCATTTATTTTCAATGCAGAAGATAATTGATAATGTATTAATTTAATTTTCAAAGTGTTACTTTATGTTATTTTATTCATTAAACATTTCTTTTTGTATAGTTTATGAAGTGGTTGATCTTAAAAACCATGACTTTGATTCAGTTTTTACCAAGTTAAAGTTGGTGAAGAGTTAAATACCTTGAGGACATTCTTTTTGTCCATGAAGAAAAAGGAGATGTGGCCATCAATGACTTGGTAGTACACATTGATTATTGATAGTGGTGAAAAGGAAAGAGGAGGGGTTGTGGATGCTAGAGGTCCTACAAGAAGAGTATTAACACAAGTTTTCCATGAGATGTTTGATGACCTAGGAGTATGTATAACATTCGTTTCAAACTACATTGTTTAATGTGATTGAGGGCTGACGATTTCTCTAGAATACTTATTGTTATGAACAATGTATATGCAAGAATTATTTAATTTGTATGATATAAGGGTTTGGGCAAACTTTTGATAATTGGTAATATGACTTCTTTCCACACCAACAACAAAAAAATGATTTTTGTTATCATTTTAACACAATGGAATGAAAACATGAGTATGGTGTTATATTTGTCATTGGTGAAGACAAATGCATCCAACACTTGAAGTCAAGAACAACATTGTCATTACGGGAGAAACCAAAGTTTGAGTTTATGGGATTCTTGTTATTTAGCTTGTGTTTTCATGTGGTTTGGGTTCCAAATTGCATGATTGCATCAACAATTGCAAAAAGTTCCTTCACTTGACCATGGAGGGGATTTGCTATACACTATGTAGGCCTCGGCAAGGTAAGGTAGACAACTAGTTATTACCCGGTAAAACGGTAAAAGTTAGTGGTAAAGGGTGAAGGGAAGGCAACATGTAAGGTAGTGGGTAGAGTAAAGGTAAAGCCGAATGGATTACCCGATTACCTGGTGATTACAGGTAATTGGATAAATTATTTATTATGGCCCCAGTGCCTTAACGGAGTTTGCCATCAGTCCGCACAGAGTCCACCATCAGGCTTGAGTCCGCCACAGAGTCCACCCCGCCACAGTCTTTCGCTGTGGCGCTAACGGAGCTACAAAGTACAATGTCGAGCAACAGTGATCTTGTTGTGAGCGTGGTCGTCACCGAGGACGCTACTATCGTTGTTGTGTCCGATGACAGCGACGATAACATGCAGGCGGCCGTGCATTCTGTCGCCAAGTCAAAACGGAAGCGCCAAAAATACTAGTTTCTGTGGGAGTATGTGAAGGATTGGCAGGACGGCGACTCCGCCAAGCATTGCGGAAAGCGCTAGTGCATGGTGTGTCGCAAGTGGTCCTCCGGATCGACCAATGCGTCGAGCTGGAAAGCTCACATGAAGAACGCGCATGACATCACCAACAGCGACACTGTGTCGTCCACCCTGTCTGGCAAGGTCATATTCCAGTTGACGCTCAGCAACAAGTTCGTGTTTTCGGAGCCCGTTCTGCGCAAGTACGAGAATGTCGTCGTGGACTACGTCGTTGAAGGTGGCGTCACCCTACGCGCGGCTAGTGCCGTTCGTTTCAAGAAGTTCGTTGTCTTGTTGATAAACGGATACGAGCTACCGTCAATTTGAACAATCCTACGGCGGATCGCCGAATTATACCGCATCTTGGAGCCATTGCTGGTGGCATTTCTGTGCAGCTTGGACGTTGCCATCTCCCTGACGCTGGACGGCTGGTCGAACCACAACTTGAAAGGCTTCTACGTTGTCACCGCGCATTGGGTCGACGTCATTTTTCTGACCAACAAGAACATTCTCCTGACGATCCTTGACGTCAAGTGCGGGACTGGTGTTAGCAAGCACGTCGGGGCTGCCCTGTTCGAGTACCTGAAGCGCCTCAGCCGGGATGTCGTGACGCGCTTGCTCAATGTCGTCAACGACAATGGGTCAGATGCGACGGTTGCTATTGCGCGACTTTTCCAGCTGGTTAATACCTTCATCGGTTACAAGCATATGCGCAAGGTCAACCACGTCCAGTGCGCTAACCAGTCCGTCCAGCTCGCTGTGCTCAAGGTGTTGACATTCATTAAGGAGCCCACCAAGTAGCTGCGGGATGCGCTGATCAGAATTTGCCGCAGCAAAGTCATGCAGCAGTAGTATCGTGTCGAAGCCGCGGCAGCCGGGCTTATTAGCAAGGAGCCGACGCACCAGGACTCGCCCACGCGCTGGAACTCGACTCACGACGACGTTTTTGGCAAGTGCGTCATTTTGGATAGCATCATAGACTAGTATGTGGCCAACATTGGCCTCGACGCTCTCCCTGACCTAGAATGGCATGTCATCGACAGCGTGTCGACGTTCCTTTGCACGCCGCGCCAGGTCATGGAGAGCCTCGCGGCCGATCATAAGTCGACGCTCGACCTGGTGCCGATGTTCATCTCTTTGCTCCTAAAGCACTGCGACGATAGCGAGCAATAGCTACTGGAGATCAACGGTAAGCTGACGACGGTCGGAATGAAGGCGAAGCTTGAGAAGTACAAGAACAAGCTGGTGCAGGAACCGGTGATCATTGCGACGTACCTGAACCCGCAGATCCCCAAGTCGACCGACCCTGCGGAGTTGAAGCTCGTCATTGATCTCGTCCGCAATTCGCTACAGCGCCGTTACTCGGCCGACGTGAGCTCTCGCTAGAGCATCGAGCAGGAAGCGGCCGGCAACTTGCTTTTTGCCGCGATGTTTCAGCTGCAGTGTGACGTCGGTGGCAATGGCGATGAGGTCGACCAATATTTGTCAATTAACGTTGTTTAGTCATTGGGGTTCATCGACGTCTTGTCGTGGTGGTCGGCCCAGAAGGAATCGCTGCCGGGCCACTACCAGATGGCCATGGACTACCACGGAACACCGGCGACGTTGACGCCATCAGAGCGGGTGAACAGCGCCGCCGGTCGCGAATTCTCATGCGCCTGGCAATCGTTGTCATCGTCGATGTTCATCATGACAATGTGCCTGCGTTCGTGGATGAATGTTGGTATCCTCAAAGTGCCGGTGAATCGAGCGTAGGCAACGGCTGCCCTCGGATAGGACGGCGCCAACAACGTGGAGTCGGTTGTCCAGGAGCTTGAGGAGGAGTCGGAGGATTGGGACAAGGAGATCCTTGACGATGGTGTCGTTCAGATGCTCCACAACTAGTTTGCCGACCTGGTATTTGAGTGCCAGGAACTTTGAGAGCTGAAGATGAAAGTACTGAAGAGAGAGGGAAAAACCATGAAATGTTCAGATTGTTGAAAACATTTGAGCAGCAAGGTTGTGAGACCATGCTATGAATTGAATCAATCAACAGTCAAATTTCCAACTTTCTCACATGAATTGCTGAAGGTTACAACATAATAGAGAAGAAGTTCAAGGAATTGTTACAGATGTAGAGATCAACTATACATTCTTGCCTTGTTTTCTTCCTCCTCTCGTGCAATCACTGCTCTTGCAAAATTCAGGCAATTTGTGATCTTGTGAATTTTCCCTCTAGTGCCATTAGATCCCCCTCAACCCACCCACAACATTTGGCTTTAAGATCTTTCAGCTAGCAATGTTTGTTTGATCCATGTGAACTCTGTACGAGATCAGAGCTCCTCCTCAATTTACATATTGGCCCATCAAAATCTCTTATTATTACAATGTCTAGTAATCCTGCACAATGATCCCTTTTTGTAGCTCTAGTTAGCAGTTAAAAAAACCCATTTAGTCTAACAACCTGTTGCACCCTAAAAGATGAAAGGCATGGTACCACAAGAAGACATGATCTGCATTAGCTCCTAGATCTCCGTCTCTGCAAGGGGTAAAAGAAAGCAACCAATTATAATATTAGCAAAATGGATTTTAGAATCTAGTCGCAAAACATTTTACTTCTCCAACAAACTTCTTGAATGTCCTCCAAAACAAAAGATGAGCTACATGAGCCCAACAATTGTAACAACAACAATAACAACAAACATCAAGTGAATTTGTTGCAAATCCGGACATGGTGTTTTGCAACACTGAGCGCTACTCTAGCAACAGTTAAGTGTTTTGTCTTTTTCTCTCTCCCACACGACGTACACCAGTGAGTCTTGTTCTCTCAAGTCGATCTTTGAGTAAAATGTCCCACAGAATATGATTCAAACATTTTACTAGGTAATTACCCGGTTGAAGGGGTAGGGAAAGGTAAAGGTAAAGGTAGGCATGGGCAAATCGGATAAGGGTAATGGTAAGGTAAAGGTAGGAGACAATGTATTACCCGTTAACCTTTTACCCTACCTTGCCGAGGCTTAACACTATGAGAAAAAAATGCGTTTTACAACTAACTTTGCAACTCAATTTTTGAGTTGCATTGGACATTTGCAACTCATTGTATTTATACGTTAAAAGTGCTATTGGACAAGTTGCAAGAGTTTCAATTCATTGTATATACAGTGCAACTCATTACAATTCAATTGCAACTTTGTTGCAACAACTCTTTTCCAACTACCATGTAACTCCCCTATGATTACAATCATAACATCATGTTGATGTCATTTTTCATCCATCCATCAAAATTTAACATGTGGCAATATGAGGATTTTTTGTGATTTTTTTGAAATATTGATATCCATCATTCATTATGATTATTCATTTTAGATGGTATTGGATTATGACACGTGGCATAATCAAAAGTTGTCACATGACATATTAATTGAATTTTGGAAACATATATATATATACACACCTAGGTAGGTTAGTACATAGCCATAGGTAGATAAGTTGATATAACTCCAACCTACCTACTTACCTAATTACGTACTTATTATCTAAGTAGGTAGGAAGGTAGAATATTAGAAGAATAGGTGAATTAAATAATTGCCACATAAGATTTTTAATTTGTTATGTGTTTTGCCTTTAGGGTTAAACTTTTATGAACTCGTCCCACCATGGCACATGTAATTTAATGTGAAAATGCAAAAGGAAACACTTCCTTTATACAGTTTGTGAGATGAGGTATTGATAACAAAACATATGAATTAAATATTTTAATGGCACCTTAATTACATTTGAGTTGTAAGTACAAAAAAAAATTTCCCATGTGCTTTATGTTTGATTTTAATTTTGTAATTAACTTGAAATTTATAATTAATCATATGACATGATTATTTGGAATTTAATTATTTGAATTAAATATATGATAATTAATTATCTATATTGATTAATTAGTCGATTGATTCAAATAATTATTCAAATGATTAAATATCAAAATAAATATTAGATGGTTAATTCTTTAAATAAATATTAGATAAATAATTATGTTGATAATTTATGATTTGAATTCAAATAAAATTCAATAATTACTCACCTACATTAACAAATTTTATTATCTAAAATTATATGAATGAATGAATTAAATTTATATAATTAATTAATGAGTTTAAGTAATTAGTTATTAGATAATTATTTATTTAGTATCTGACTTAATGAAATACTAATTAAGTAAATTTGATTAATGAAATCATATGTATAGTTTATTTAATTGGTTCATGGTAATTAAGTATATTACATATTCATTAAAAATTAAAAATTAGTAACAATTGATTCATTTTGAAATATTAAATAACAAATATGATTTTGAATAGAAGACATTGAGGTATATAGAGACATATTCATATGTACACCCTTATTGAATGTTTACTAAAGTATACATCTTGCTTTTAATTTCAATTCAAAAATAGACTTTCACTATTCATGAAATTCTATGGTTTGATATGTATGTATGCCAACATAATATTGTGAATTCCAATGTAATGAAATATTATTAACACAACAATTGAACATCAATCACATAAAATATGACTATAATATTTATGACATTATTTAGAATTTAGTTATTTAGATCATTATGAAAATTAGCTAGTTTAATTAATTAATTAAAAAATTTCTAAATTATATTTATTAATTTATACCAAGGGATAATTATTTAATCTATTTTTTAGTTCATAGTAATTAAGTAAATTAGCCATAAATTAATATTAATTAATTATTAATTATTTTAAAATATCATATATTAAATGTGCCACAATATATAACCTTTGCGGGTGCCACAACTAGTGGCATAATTGTGCCATAATAGTGGCACAGTATTGGGCAATTAATAGTACAATAGTGACCACTTAATGACAATAGAGTGGCCAACCAGTTACACAAATAAACTTCATAATTGAAAACCAATTAAAAAGCTTGTAGCTTAGTGAGAATGTAGACAATGGCGTAATCACACATATGAAAGTTGTACATTAATTGCAAAAAATTGTTCAATTTGTATTCCATTTTTAACAGTTGTAATTTAGTTGCACATTACAACCACAATGCAATTATTCAAAAAGTCAAACATAGTTGATTACATGTGTAAATATAGTGCGTATAAATTATTGTATACGAAACAAATCTAGACCTATGATGTAACTACCAAACAACTAGCTTATATTCTGATGTGAATTTTATTTATTAAATCACCGTATTTATAAAATGTAGTTGTATAGGAGTTACAATTTGGAGGACCTAGTTGCAACACAATTATATTTAAGTGGTTTCTAAGCTATAGTTGCAAGGTAGTGTGATCTTTGTGCACATTGTAGTTGGCAACTACCATTATTGGGTTTTGAATGTAATTGTCAAGCCCCTTGTCAAGGCTTATTTTCAAGGTATAATTAATCAGATTAGTCCCATGTTTCTATTTTTTTGGAGACTTTGAGGTGTATGTTGATGTTGTGTGCATATTTTCTTTACCCTTAAATACCCATAAACTATGTACAACATATATAAATTCATATGATATAACCTATTTTCTCAAACTTGATGTACCTTAAGCCTATTAATTCACACTTTTTTGCATGTATTTGGTTTATTTATATTTGTGGATGAATATATTTTAGAGACCAGGTATGTAGGTCTTAGGGTACATAGGGCCTATACTTATATAACCTATTGATTACATATACCTTATATATTTTATACCCTAACCTTGCCTAGAACCTTAAACCCTAACTATAGATGAAGCTTTAAGATTAAGTTGACAATTTAAAAGCATTTGGATATTGTATTTACAAAATTACTTTGTGGTCTTTGGTCTTTGTATCTAATAAGCATATAGTCACAAGCATATTAAAAAAAAAATGGTTCTTTTTAAACACTTGTGAAAGTGTTTCTACAAATTATATGTACATATACAAGTTAGTGTTATGCATTTTAAATTTGAACCATTTCAAAAAAAAAATCTAGTGTTTTTACAAAAGTACAAATTGAGTCCAAATAAGTATACCAATTTTCTTCTTCTTGAATTAGAAAAAAAAAACATATTATTTGGTCCATTTACCCTAAAATATGTATATGATGGATGTGGTACTTGGCCCTACTTGATCCTAAAACTATAAAAATATTTATGTTTGGAACTTGCTTTCATTTAAAAAAATGATAGACAATATACCTTTACTCTAAGAGTTTTTTGGGGGAAAAGTTATACAACCATACTTGAGGATACAAAAAACAATATAGCCACATAACATAGGTTTATAAAATAGGTATGATGGATATGGATTCCAAGACTACTTGGAGATGTGCTTGGATGAAGGTATTGCTCCTAAGGTGACAATGCCAAAACCATTGATTGAAATTCATAAATCACTTTTTGGGTCCTCATATTGCAAGTACCATTATAAAAAACCATAACTTTATGTGGTTTATTGTAAGACTTTATATTTCATCTACGTTCACATGAATATTACATACATTTTCATATTATAAGGTCATTTGAGATGTTTATTTGATGTCCTTGCACAAATAATTATTAATTGTTCAAAATAACTACCTATACTATAGTTTTACATACATCAAACATAAACATACTACCCATTCTTTGAGGTTAAATATTCATGA
>Ga0116227_10008028_pt1 | contig 20187 bp, 14 predicted proteins | sample S1TSphgellanicum_FD_89693 | JGI IMG/M metagenome (GOLD analysis project Ga0116227, IMG submission 89693) | Host-associated microbial communities from peat moss isolated from Minnesota, USA - S1T2_Fb - Sphagnum magellanicum MG | ecosystem: Host-associated > Plants > Peat moss > Unclassified...
GATGTTGATCTAACAACTGAATTCTAATCTTCTCCATCTGATCCATCCTCCTCAGAGTCAGAACCATCTAGGTCTACATCACTTGGAACATCAAATTGATCATCCAGGTAGGCCTCCATCATACCGGCCAATGAAGCTTGCTCCATGTGCACGAGCACCTCGATGTCCCCCTCAGGCCCTGCCGTTGTATCCTCCTCTGCTGCTTCCAGTACCAACAGACCCCTTGTCAAACATTCTGACAAGGCCTTTGTTTGGAACTCCGCTTCGTGAATCTTCCCCATCTCGCACTTCGTCCACCCCTTCCTGATCATCTGCTTGAGCCCTGCCAGCTCCTCCCAGGAACCCATCAACCAGCCTACCAAGTGGCATCTAAGCTCCTTGATCCCAAGCTGGAGCTGGATGTTATCTGGCTGCACCCTGTTGAGCACCTGACATGCTACTTGCTGGCTTTGCCACAGATTGAACTAAGTGCGAAAGTGGTGCTTGAAAAGGCGCTGCAGAACTACATTGGCGACCTGCAGCTTGCTAGTGCAGTTGGCAGGAATAAAGACGAGGTGCAGAAGCGGATGATTCTCCTTTAACCACCCTCTAAACTCCTCTGAAATATGCACCTTCCAACAATCAATGTTCCAGATGTAATGCTGAGAGGACGAAACACGCTCCAACTCCTCACACTACTTTGCATGCCATGGCACAATGACCTGGTCAACGAACTCCTTCATGGTCTGCTGGTTAGACCAATGGTTGGATGACATGGTTAGATGCCAACCTTTCGCCCTAACTGCCACCGCCCCGGGTTCTTTAGGGACAACAGCAGTGGTTTTGCCCTGGAAGATCAGCTAAAGAGGGAGCAGATCCCCACTTGCTATTAAGCTAACCGTGCAAGTAATCTGATGCTTATCGTCCTTTCCCAGACTCTTGACATCTTTGACCCCCTTAACGTCATAGGTCTGATCTGTGCTTAGCCGAATGTGGAGAGCAATCTGATCAGAATTGATGACTAGCTCTTCGGGGATATCATATGTCTTCACAAGTGCAATTATCATGTAGGCCATATCATGACCCTGGGATTCCCAATCAGCGGGGAGTTTACTCGCTGCTGTGGTACTCCTTCTCCAAGTCCAACCCATGTGCATGCGTACAAACTTCCTTGCAAACCTTTTCGACACGCTGAAGAATCCACTTTTTGTGCGCCTCTCAAAGAGCTCAGGGGCAACAACTGAGATAATCCCCTGAATGATTGTTTGAGTAATGGTGCTGTCCAAAGGCTACCCCGAGTCTTGCATGCCTTTCAGAGTGTCTACAATCATCTGAAAGGCCACTGGATGATCTTTGAGGATCCCCCGAGGCCCTTTGTCCTGAGCAGCTGACCGTGTAGATTGCAGCTTGATAGCCTCCTCATACTTCCTCTGTAAAACAAAGCGCCCCGTCACATCCTTCTCAAACCACCCCTTCAAAGTGCTGATGGTCAGGTTATCAAAAGGGCTGCCAACCCGGCCAGGCTTTCTAATGTGTTAAAGGGAGAACAAAGCTTCATACAAGCTCTTGGGGTGTTGCTTCACAGTTTGTTCAATGAAAGGCCACACAGATCAGGGACAAACCAGTTTGTGTAACTTCCCCTCTTCTTCTTTGCAGGGGGTGGTTTTTCGCTTGCATCCACCCCCGTCTCCTTAGCTGCTGCCGCATCCCCTTGCTCACCCCCATTCTATGCTGCAAGTTGCCGTCCGGAAGCCTAAACTGGAATCAATATGGCCAAGGGCACTGAAGTGCTTTTCTTTGGTCTACCAACGGGACGCTTGGCAGCAAGACGGGCCTTTTTTGCCTCTTCTCTACGGGCTGCCTGCTCCTTCAACCGCTCTCCCAACTGAGTCTGGCTTCTCTGCCATTGGGCAAGCTGCTCTTCTTTAAAGATGACAAAAAAAAACTTGGTGATAATGGCCACCTTGGGCGCCATTCCCTTACCAATGCCTCATCTGTTTTGTTGTTTCCCTACAGCTCTAGTGCCATTCTTGATTTTTGAAAGGGAAGCCACTTTTCCTTATCTGTCTGAGCCACAGTGCACGCAGCTCGCTATGGCTCAGTCTTTGGGGCTTGTAGTTTTGCACCTTTCCCGCCTAAATCAAGAGCATGTGTATAGTACCAGTATCTTGACCGTTCAATGAAACATGCTAGTAATGTCTGTGCACCAGATTTCGCTGCAATATCTTTGTTTGGCCCGGCCCGACCCGGCTGGCGGTCGAGCTAGCCCGTCGTGATCATTGAACCGTCATTGCCGGGGTCGTGGGTGTTGTATCCAACAGCTCAAATTGAACGAATTTACCAAAACGAAAAGGTGGAGAAATTGCAAAAACGGCCTGGCGAAAGTGAAAATAATTGTGAACTGGTCAGTGCGAAAAAGAAAAACTTTTGAAAATAATTATTCGCAAGGCAAGTCGCGAATGGGAATGCCACTACGGTATAAGCATTTTGGGAATATTTTAAAGTGATTACAAATAAGGGCATAGAAAGGAAATGTGTTGTTTGGTCATATGTGGTCAACATGTGGGTGTGTAATTGTGATTGTGTCAAACACGATTTTAGCTATCAAAACTTTTATCCCAATTATATAATGGTTTCTTTCCTTGTTTGTGGAAGATTTTGAATTCAACCAAAATTTTGAACTTCCTTTAGAAATGTGGAAGGAGATGTTCAATCACATGCCTCATCTATCAACTAGTGTTCCTTTAAAGATGGCTTTTTAAAAATATTGCATGATTGAGTATTTACAAATGGTTTTGAATAATTAAATAAATCAATTTTATTTCCATAGTTTGGAAGGGAACATTCCCAACTACATTGCACATGTGTATTTGGCGTAGCCATCATCTTTCAATCATAGCAAAATTACAAGTTTTTACTGGGTTTTTGTTCAATTGTTATAAATGATATATGATTAAGGTAAATGCATTCTAAGGTGACCAAAAACACACACATGTTTTTAATAATACATTTTTGTAATGTATTTTGAATGTGACAAAAAGGTGACATTTTTGTTCAAGGAAAATTCATCATTTTATCCAAAAAGTAACCAAATGAACACCTCCTCAACATCCTAGGACTTTCCTCATAATTTTTTTGAAAATATAAATATGAGTTCAAAAAAATCATGTCCAAAAGGACTGAATAATTTTTTTCATAAATTTGCTTCGAAAAGCCCTTACACTTCCATGTCATCTTGAAAATATTTGGAAACCCCTATTTTTGAATTGCTTATGAATATTGAGTTTTTTTAGAAATAGTGAGTTGTAAAAATATTGTTTGTGTAATATTATGTTTCAAGTGATAAAACAAAAAAATCCCCCATTTGGAATGTTTATATTCTTTTGATTTGGTTCTTTTTCTTTCAAAGGTGAATGCAGTTAAAATCATTACCTTGGTATCCCTTAAGATTATTATTATAATAAAACACACACCATACATTTAACTTGTATAGGTGTAGAAAACATTGTCTCATTATAGGATTTCATGTACATTGTATTATGCAACTACCCATCATGTCTTCAACTTTGTGATTCCATTTTAGCATGTTCTACCCCTCACCAATTTGGAATTACCACAAAAGGATAGTTAGTTCATCTTACATAATGACTTGGCAAACATGCATTCAATTTGACATCAAAAGGTATTTTGGTTTTAAAAATTATATGATGTAAGAGATAATGTTGTTCAACTCATCTTCTTTGTTTACATTTGTTATGTGGTAGAAACTTCAATATTTTGTAGTCAACATAACCATAAATGTCATCTTCATTCAATTGACCATGGGTACTTAATAATGCAACCCCTTATGAACCCCTTTGTTCATTGAAAAGGCCTTCAAGCTTTTGTTATTCATTTCCCCTCCCATTCATTTTCATTTGTTTTCGATGACATTTATCACATCACATCTTAAATGTTCCTTCTTTGCTATTGTTGACCTTTTTTCATACATAATTGCCCAACTAAAAATTATAAATATTTTTGTGCAACCACAAAAATGTGTCATTTGATCCCCACCATGTGATGTCCACTATCTTTGTCCCCTCACCATGTTTTGCAAATCTTCAAATAGTTTGAAGGTTTCATATTTCTATATTAGTTATTTTCATTCAGATCATCACCATTCCTTGAACATTTTTTCATGCCCACTAAGTTTGTTAAAATGGGTGACATCCATATAGCCTTAAGGATTTTTACATTGTTTTTGTTCAACTCTTATTTTATTTCTTACAACATCTCCTGCCCTTTCAATAATTTAAACATTTTCTTACATTTTTGACTTGTCTTTTAACCATTTTTTGGCTACATTTCAAGAGGGCAAGGATTTTAAATAGTTCATAAGGGGCTTTAGTTTTTTGATAAGTGTCTTTTCCCATCAATGAAAAGACAAAAGCCTCAATAATCAATTTTATCTACATCCACAACCCCAAAAGCCTATTTAGGGCATTGGGTATTTATTAGATTTGTCCTTTATTTCTAGTTTTTGTTTAAACAATAACCCTTCCTTATAGAAAACATGGACCATGTTAATATACAATGGTGTTCTACCACCTTTTCAACAACAATTGAAAAAGGTCTATTTCCTTTTGTCAAATCTAATTCAAATGTGTGTTTCCCCCATTTAAATAATCCATAGTAAATAATTAATTTTCTCATGACATAATCCCATATCCTCGATGGACCCAATTTTTTTTGGGTGTGTGATTTGATGACCATTGAGTTCAAAACATTTTGTGCTTGGGCCCACTTGGACAAAAACACAATTAATGGCATGACAAGTCTTCTCCATTTTCCATTTACTATGTGCAATATTTTTCGTAACTTTTTAAAAAAGGAAATACAAACATAAGTTGTGATAATTACATGAAAAATTTGAAATTGGTAACATTAGAAAAGAACAAAAGACCATGGGTGAACACATAATTGGATGACATTTTGAATTGACATGTAGTCATAGTTTCTATCGATTATAAATGAATTAAAAAATATGTCATATTTAATGTTAACATTTTCAATTTTTTAATTATCCTTACATAACAATATATATTTTTGAAAATCATATTGGAAATAACAAAAGGTGTCCTTCTACGCCAAGTGATTTCACTAGATTTTTAGTGAATTTAGTAATTGTAATGAATGAGACCTAGTGGGGATTCAATGAATTCACTGATCTAGTGAATGGGGACTAGTGAACTACACCCACATTTTATACTAGTGAAAATATGGTTAAATTCTAAGAAAAAAATGGGTTTTTGTAATTGACTTTTGGAATATTGACACTATTTTTTTCACACATAAATAATTTACATGTGAAATAAAAAAATATGAAATCATAGTGTCAAAATAAGAATTAAAAAAATTCCACCATTAAATGAGGAAATTAAAATTAAAATGCATTGAGTCAATTAGAATACAAGATGCTTTGATTTAGAAATTTAATGTAATGATAATTGCTTCATTTTCATCATTGAGAGTCCATTTCACATTGACAACTCCAAGATTTCACATGGAATGTTCAACCAATCACATGTCTAGTCTAGTATCAGTCTATAAATTGGTTTACTAATATTTTCAACCAAAAAATAGGGGAAAGGTTCATTTATGGTTGGGTTTTCAACAAATAGAAAGGATTTCATCACTTTTTTTCTGACTAGTTTTTATAAATAACATTTACACGAGACAAATTTGAATGAAGAAAAATGAATAATCAAAGTTGAAATAATTTGTGTGGTGGTGATGATTTTTCACTAGCATGCATGTGCATTAATATTTTGGATTACAAGTAAACATACATAATTGGTTTAGAAATAAAATTTTATCGACAACTAAACATGCTATGTGCTCCTTTTTTTCAAGGTCATAGGCATGTTGCATAATTGGAATTAATAGGTATGACTATCTTGCTCCAATTATGCGAGATATTCATGTACAATGTAATTGGCGATGAGAAAATAAATATGTACTTTTCTCTACACTTTTCCAAGGTATGTTGGATACAATTGTGAATGATTACTATAAACAAAACCCTAATGTGTTTTTTTGAAGCATTTGTTCTCCACAATTGAAAAACAACCATTGTGTGCATGTGCTCAAACTATTGTTGTATTACTATTTGTATGTTTGTTGTTATCATCATGTCTTAATTTCCCAAAATCTACCACATTCATAACATTGCCCAATGCTTTGATGTTAATAAGAAATGTTCAAGATCTTTATATTATGCTTATAGGTAAAATTGCTCAAGATGTTTGATTATAGTAACAACAAGAGATAAACATGATAGATAATTACAATATCATCTACCACTCACCTTTTCGGCAAAATGAAATAGTTGCAAATTCATAAGAAACAAAATTTGTAAGACATTTGCTACATAATTTTCAAGCCACAAATTGTTATGTGATTCTTAAACTAGTGAAAAAGTTCAAGTGTGAATAAAGAAACTAGAGGATGTGCAAAAAGACATAGTAGCACCATACCACATCCACATTTAGTTTTTGCCTCATTCCTTTTCTTCAAACTTTAGATGATGTTTACATATTGCTTGAGATGTGTGTTTTTCTCCTCATTCTTTTTCTTCAAACTTTTAAATGATGCTTACATATTGCTTGACTTGTGTGTTTTCTTCCCCTATGATTTTTGAATTGTTTCATTATTGAATTTATAAATCATTTTGAAACCAAATCTTCAATATTTAAAAAATCCTTTAACCATAGTTTTGCAAAGAGGTGTGTGCTTTCTTACCTTGCATAACATTTAAGTCGATGTAATATAATTATAATATGTTTACAAATTAATTTGTATTTTAGCTTGCAAGGTTGGAACAATTTTGACATTGTATATACCTTTAATTAATTGAAATGAGGTTTTTATCATATTTGAAGGTTCTTTTTGTTATGAATTGTGATCAAGCAATTGGGCTTATTCACAATGTGACTAACATAAAAGTTTTATTTGAACTTAATAAAGAAACCTTTTATTCTAGCCAATATTTATGTCGAGCATTAACCCCATGCTTTGTGTTTATATTCTCTTCTCATTTTGCCACATAAAAGAGGTGCATATAGACCAAGATTAAATTCACAATTTTTTACTAAGGATTTCAAGATTGCAACATTTTGAAATGGGGTTGGAGCTTTCATTAACATTGTTGAAAAAATTAACAAAATTTGCATTTGGCATGGGTTTTGTTCAAGTACATCCCTTTTATTGAACAATGTGGGAATTGAATTGGATTTCAAATGAACATCTTTACTAGCTTTCAAATCATCCATCAGTTTCATAGGTTTACAAGTGTGCTTCACCTTGGGTTGCATTAATTTAGCGAACGAAAAAAATTCAATTCAAGAACACAACATTCATATCACCCTTGGAATTATTTCTCATCATGGTAATCAAGGGAATTGGAAGTGAAGATGAAAAAGCAAGATTGTAGATGAATTGAAAAGTAACGAAGGATAACCTACTGTACCAACTTAGTGTAACCAACATTGTATTGTGTAGTTTGATTTTTGGTTAGGTTTTGGTGATATTTCAATTATTATTAATCAAATAAATAAATGTTATACCACATGGTGAAATTTAAAAAATCTCAAGTTTTGAACCCTTTAAAAACTTTAAACAAGGTTAGTTTTTGTTATTTTCAAATTTGAATAAAATATAAAGCTTGTAACACTATATTGTTAATGGTGTTGTGTGTGTGTGTGTGTAATAGAGAAACTTGTCAACTTTTAACATTAGTTGAAAATGAATATTGTGTGGGGAAATGATATTCATGCCAACTTTTACAATCAATATGAAAAATATGATTACCATGCTTATAACATTAGAATGGTGTGCCATCCCCAATTCCAACTTGGAACCAATTTTGATGTTACGATTTATTTTGGAATTGTTTTTGGATAGTTGAACAAAAAATAATAATAATGAGGGTAGCACTTCATTTCATGATTTCAAGATGTTTAACTATATATATATTTTAAGGAAATTTCCTATTTAAAAAAAATTGTTTGCACTTGTGCTTTCATTTCCTCATAGTTCCAATGTGAGTTTCATTTATTTATTTATTTATTTTGGAGGCTTGATTGATACATTTGAAAATATTCAAAACTCCTTCAACATTTGCACTTATTAAACAACTCACTCAAATCACAAGGATGAATTAAGATAATAGATTGAAGAACCAAGATCTCAAAATATTTTACAATTATAAAAGTTTAAAACAAGTATTTGTTTTCAAAGAAGATTACAAGTGGCACGTCAATCATAACAATCTTGCAATTTCCTCCTATGAATGAATCATGTAAGAGCTTGACAATCTTGCACAAATGCAAAACATTACACCATAGTCAACTAGGTCCTCCAAAATTGCTTAGGATTGTAAGAATAAAAAGGTACAATGCATCACATTGTGCACATTGTCAAAGTTTGGAAAACAAAACTTTTGCTAGTTTTTTATTCATTGGTTTGCAACATGGTTCTTTTGCCATCTCCTTCATAAGCATTATGTTCTTCTCATCCATTTATTTGTGCAATGTTTCAAGGCGATTCAACAATTTTTCTATCTTTGAGTATTCTTGTTTACATTTTTGTAATACATCTACTTTTTTTTAGTTATGAAAATTGAAAGAAAGTTGGTTTCCTCACAAATCTACTAAATGAGATGTCATTAAATGTGTGAACCTTAAGTTGAAGGATGTGAATTACATGTTTTGTGCAAAATAACCTTAAGGCACCATAATTTATTAGAGAGTTGAAAGAACATATATGAGTAATTATAGCAATATTGAACCTTGAGGTTTGTGCAAGCATTTTGGAGGAGGTTCTGGCTCCCCTTGGAATTGATGTGGGTTATACAAGAGGGAAGTCTTGGAGAGAAAGTTGGAGACCATGATGTCTAGTAAGTTTGTCGACCCATTGTAACACAAATTCAACATCTAGTATATGGGTAAATGAAGGCATTGATTTTATGGAAGTATTTTGATTGTCCTAATATACCACTCAACTTTGCAAGATTTCATAATTTCATCATTGTATTTGAAAATTAAGACCAAAATACATTGGTCCTACCTTATACACCAAGATCTCATTATTTTCATTGTTCATCTTAACGGGTGAAAGTTATCATTAAATCTCCCTCTCACCCCAATGACACCTAAACTTTCAAAAAGGTAGGATCAAAAACCAATGTTCAATTGAACAACATCATATACATATTCAACAAACTCCACAACATATAATCACATTAAAGCGGACATTAACCATGCATAATCCATATGAATCAATAAAAGTCTTAAGTGCATGATGCCTAAATAATATACAAATGCTAACTATCTTACAAAATGAGGTATCTAAGTATACTAAATATCACTACTTTGAACCCAATACTTGGGACTATAGTGCCTATTTGGTAATTTATCTCCTTCTCATGAATTAAGTTTATCTAAAAATTTGAAGGAGAAAACACCAACCCAGATATTGAACTACAACTTGCACATGGGGCATGTAACTGCAGCAATTCAAAGATATCTTAAGTGTAGTCTCCTTTTCCCTTGGGTAGTCTTGTTTTCTATTCCTAATTTGAGGATTATAAATACATTAATCTAGATTAGCTTGGAAGGGATGAGATACAAACCCTATGGCCTTCACACAAAATCTTGGAGTGTTGTAAAACTTTGTGAAAGGGCAAAGCCCTTTTTTGGTTTCTGAAAATCCAAAAAAAACCTTGCTTGGAGACCCACATAGAATTGATGTTAGGAGGCTTTGAAGCCACCTCCTCAAAATCCTTAGCATTGATTGCCTCCATGACCATTGTGACAGGCGTGTATCCACCACTACTTAGAGACCTGAACACATGATGACTTCGTGACTTCGTGTTGTCTTCTGGTGACTAATCATAGCCTTAGTGCACATTTATTAGATGACTGAACTAGGAATGCAAGTGTCAACATATGGCAATCCAGCAAAATTCCCATACAATTCATCCTCGTAACCAGCTATAAAAGCCAAGGAAGCGCTATGTAGTAGCTCACCTTTTCAAAGGATACTTCACAATTGTGTAGCTCATGCAGTTAAACTAGAAACAACATGGCCAGAGTAGATGTGTTTGATGACATTCACTGAGCATTTTTCTTTGTGAAGGGTTCTGGCTTGACTTTTGTTGAAACTACTGCCACATCACACAGCCTCTCATGTGCTTGTTGTCCTCACAAATTCAACAACTATATATTATCTCTTTCATTTGCAGGAGAACAAAAAATGTTACAAATAACAACGAAACAACACTATATTATTCAACCAGTTTATGAACAAATATTACACATCGATTTACCTTAATAAAGTCATAGCAGATTGGAAGTTACTTAGCAATCTTTTGTCTTTGCCCGATTGCCCATGACATGAATAAATACAGTCCATTAAGAGATGTATCCCCAAAAACGCAACTCACTCTCTTTTGACTCGCACCCAAAACAGAAAAATGACTAAGAAAGGTACCTTCATCTTTTTCTCTATAATCATTGTGAATACTTAGGCTAGAGCGTCTGCTGAACCTGTCAAGACCTGCTTCACCAGTATGAATTACCTATTGTATCCAGTGGCTGGGACCATGTCACCTCCTGAGAGTTTGCAAAAGTTGTGTCAGCCTTTTGACTGTCAAACAAGCTGCCAGTAGAGGATGAGCCCACCTGTGTATGAGCTGCTGCACAACTGCTGCAGAGAACCAACTTTCTATATCTCTTGTGCCACAGGATTGTCCTTCTCCATAACGTGATGCTAGCATGAGCTTAATTTTCCTACAACCCCCAACCGACAGGAACATTGTGCAAAATGCACAATGTTCAGTGCCAACACAGTGCCTCCTGCAGTCCAGTAGTGGTGACAATATTTTGCAAAAATGGTGAGGCTGGATGAGACTGCACTTATTGTGCTAGCAGAACTTGGTGTTCACTCAAAGATTGACACTGAAGGCAAACTGGAAATTAATTATCCATGTTCTAATGTTCCGCCTTCTTGCTCTCTGATTGTAACCACATGACATTTCCAGGTTGTCTCTACCTTGCAGTATCATATCAACAACAATTTGTGATATAAGGTGACAACCAGTCCACAAGCACTTGGATCAGGTGTTACTGCACTCTTAAGGCGTTATCAACTGTGTGTGATGGATGTGTGCTTACATATTCACTTCTAAAGATCATTGTTCTGTCATTAAATATAAAGGTCAATCAGTTGAGCAAAGCAGTATTTGCTTCAAGATCTTGAATCAAAAGTTTTATGAGCATTATATAGAGAGCCTCCAAATCCAACTACCAATCTTAATATGACTGAGGATTCCACTTCAAAAAGAGCACATAGTAATCTTGTACACTAATATGAGATGAAGTAAAGTTTCAAGTATTGAAAAATTGTTCGAAAATGGTTCATTGAGAGTTGGTTTCAACCTTTGGATGACATAGAACCAGGCTTTCTAATTCCAGTGCCTTTCTATGACCCAAAGAATGTGAACTGTACATTAATACAAACACAAACATAATTCCAGAGAAGAACATTTGAACCAACTATGAATCAATTCAAAATCCTCAAATGAAGCGAAGTCCAGGACTAATTTAAGTACATAGTCTCTTGTTGACGGAATAACTCATACAGAAGCCAGACGTCAGTTTACAGTTTACACACACACACACTCTTGTGTACCATGCAATAGAAATGCCCTAATACGTAGTCTTAGATTTGGGCATGAGAATGCATCACTTTGACATAATGAAAGCATCGTTGATACCTGCCAATTGAGATGAGGCTCCAGCAATTTCAAAAACTAAATTAGGTGAAGGCTTGAGAAGATTCCTTCAATTTGGATATGATCACAAAATGCTTCATCTAAACGACTGGAAGCAAAAAGAAAAATTTCTCAGCTTGACTATCCAATTTCTCTTCTAATAGTTGCACCTTGATGAATGAAACTACAAGTGGTCAATTGTTCTATTATCCATGCTTTTTTATTGTTTGCATAAATGCCAGTTTTGTTTTCACCAAGTCAGGTCATTGTTCAGACTAACCCTATGATTCTATATTGGCTGTCAGGTTTACAAGAATATAATCAACACCCAACTGCAGGAGTTTTGTTAAAGAGGTCTAACTTGGCTTTAATTTGAAATGAATCATCCCTATCAATCTAGGATCACCATACTGACATAAAAATTCTATTTACACTGCAATAGCGGGAGCTCCAACATAAGACTGGACTTACAGGGGTCTGTGAAGCAGGAGGTTCCTCTGACAAATAAGGAGATCAGGCATAACAAGGGCCTTATCAAAATACTGAAATATTGTTTTTTCAGTGGAAAAAAACAGCAAGAGTAGCATAACCAGTATGTGACAGGTTGACTGAAATATGACATAGGTGAGACTTCCGAGATCTGAGTGAATACATTATACAGAGGTGCATCTTCACTTTCTTAACAAATAGTGACAGATCCCCAGGGCTACTCAAACTTCTTTATTGTAGCAAGATCAGTCAGCATAGTTTCAATTTTTTCATCATCAAGTCGTCCCTTTTTCTGAAACATACCAAAGAACAAAATGAGTGTCAGTGAGATATGTCAAACACAAACACATAAGAATGCCTGAATGGTATGCAGACACTAGTGAACACATCTTTTTCCAATACCACCAAATGACTACACAAAGGATCAAGTAACGACAATATACACAGCCCTGAAATCCAACAACAAAGTAATAATTTCAAATCTTACTGCGATGGAAGGTACCACAGCTTTTGCCTCCTCTACAGTTTCAGGGCACAAGTTGCCAATCACACTCACCTGGCATTTTCCAAGGACAGCCAAACATCAATGACAGAAGAATTTGGTTGACAAGCAGATCAAGAAGCAAGCACAAATAAGTATAGAGAACTTCTCTGTACTTATGATTCAAGTCAACCTGATTAGAATTGAGAGACGACATGATAAAAGGGTTGTAGAGATTTTGTATCTGATGACATATCAGCAAACCAGAAAAAGAGGAAATTGAACACTAAGGAACAGAGGGAGAAAAAAACCAAAACTGAGGAGCTTTTTTTTTATCAATAGCAACAGTCAGACGCATGTTCAAGGACCTTCAACAGCAACATGTATGGTATTGACTATTGACCAGCTACCACAACATCCCCACTGACTTCATCAGCTCCAGGCAGAGGGTGAAGGTCGATCTCATCCATTAACCAATAGACCGAGTTTCTAATTTTTCACAACAGTGACAGTCAGATGTCCAAAGACCTTCAAAAGCAACATGTATTATTGAGTATTGACAGTGTATGCATTGATAGAGGGTCATAAGTCTCTCATACAGCAACACTGGATGAACCTTTTGAAGATTCAAAGACAACTCTGATTTTGCAGCATGGCCTATATGAGGTTCATGAGGGTATCAACCAGAGTTGACCAAGATTTGTGTATGACCTACAATAGCCTGCACTGAGATTTGGGAGAAGAGACATACCTCAAATTCATGAAGCTTGTTCCGGGTGAGCACTCTGCTTTGTTAGGGTTATCATTGAACATATATTCTCTGTTTCACTAAGTTCTTGAAAATATTGGACAATCTTCACAAGACTGCACCAAAACCCTCACATCTCCCCCCTTGCAGATACCAAAAAAGCCTGGTACTTTCCTACTCCTGTCTGCCTAATTGCTTGTTAAGTTGATACCAGAGAGTGCAAAGACATACAACAAAAAATGAGACTGACAACACTGTCAACAAGGATACTCTCGCACTTGCTTCACTGCTTCCGGGTTTTGATATCGGCTGAAGCGCTTGACATACTGCAAAGATTTCTCAAAGACTCTGCAGAAGCACCAATTACATGTTACACACACCAACTTAATCTGCCAAGCTCTTGTGTGTATACATGAATTACACGATAACCTAAAATAGATGCACAGTGATCTGAAGAACCAAAATGTCAGATGACAATCTGTTTCCAAGACATGGCTCTCCTCCATGAGATCTCATCCCCTGCATCCCTGTCTCTCAGACCCCAACATCTACACAGTCGCCTTCATGGAAAAGTTTTGCACAAAAAGTCAATTGGGGTTTTGCGAAGTCACATACTGCGAGATTTGCGAAACCGGATCATCAGACAGTTGCTGAAGCTGCTCATACTTACGCTGCAGCACAAGCGCCACCTCCGCATTCATCAAACACTTGGCCTTCACGAAATCTGCCCACTCGCACAGACGGAAAAATGGAAAATTCATTTCTTAAACTCAGCCGCAGAATGAAGGTATCTATCTTTTCTATCAGCTTGACGGACTGCACATTCTCTTCCCTTAAAACAAAAAAAAAAGAAAGAACCTCGTGAGAGTTTCTCGACACAAATCACAAAACGCAGTTTATTACCGAGCATGAAACAAGACGCCAAAGAAAAAAAAATTTCCACCAACCTTCACCGAGCTTGAGTTCACTAGCATCCTCCTCCTCCACCACTGGCGCTAGTCCCGACATGTCTCCACCTCTCACTCTGTGCGTGTCTCCTCCTCCTCAAACCAGGTTCATTTCTCGCAAAATTTACTGATTTCTCACTCGTTTGTATTCTCCTTATTGCTTCAGGATCATCACAGCACCAAAACGAACTTCAAAGTAGCAATCATCGACCAAAACTCCAGCGGCAATTGCAAATCAGCAAGACAAAAACCCTGCGACGACGACGACGACGCGCGACGAGAGCATCTTCTTCTGTCTTCCCGTTCCTTCGGCTTCGCCTTCCTTCCCATGGTCTTTTTTTTGGGCTGCCCATGTATAGCCAAAAATCTACAATAAAACTATGCTAAAATCAAGTTCTGTCTTAGATTTCAATAGCCATATTTTGAGCAAAATTTAAGAAAATATTCCAGATTTCTAGACTTGTTTCTTGTATGTAGAAAAATAAATATAGAAGGGTGTTCAAAAACTTTTACTTTCATATTTAGTTTGTAGCCAAAGTTGGCTAAATCTTCTTGCGATCATTGCCACTTTGGCTACATCATAAAATTGACCAAAGAAAAACATTGTTCCCATAGACACTAGAAAATTATCAAGTGCAGTTGTGGTCTACCTAAAACCAAATAGTCATATACTGACTAATGAATTCAACCCACTCTCATCACTAGGATGGATGAAAAAACTAACAACCAATGTTTTCAAAATAGCCGTTCATTTTTAAACATATGGTTGAGATGTAGTTTAGTTTAGGGTTTAGAAATCAATGGTAATGGGTGTGGATTATCTAGTTCACCAAACCCTTGTGCAAGTTTTTGAGAGACTATTGACATAAGGAGGTGCTACATTCTCCTCAACAACTGCGTTGGTTGTCTTGCATTAGATGTGTTTCCAAGCTTGAAGCATTCTAGCTAGTACACCTTTTGCATGTAAGCTTTTGCTTTCCTAATTGTGATGGTCTTAATGTTCCTTTTGATTACCATGGCCTTGCGTTCTTTTTTATTGTTATGGTTTTGCGTTCCTCCTAGTCTTATAAAGAGGCTTTAACTCAAATGGTAGGTACCCATTTTTTTTCAACTTGACAAATGTGCAACACCAAGTTATAGCTTCCCAATTGAAAATTTCTAACAAAATGTTTGATAACAACAACTCCATGTGATAGTTTCTTGATGGGGTGATGACAACATCTTCATTTTCAGAGTTCAATTCTGACACAATCCAAGCTGACACCATGATAATGGTTGTTATTAATGTTTCTTAATTTGTTTCATCTTCCATTATTGTCAACAACAAGTGTTCTAGCAAGTAAAAAGAGACATGAACCAACTTGCCTTCCACCTTGCAAAACCCATTCTCTCTTTGTTGCACCTTGCACCTTGTGAATTGTAAAGTTTGAAAATTCTAGCTTGATTCAAGAATGAAGATTTGTTATTATTTTCTTGTTGAAACCAGAAGCTATGTTTGTAGCTAAACAATGATTTGATCGACAACCATTTTGTTTGTTATGTGATGGATTTGTTTTGTAGCTATTAGAGCTCACACACAACAAGATGGCCAAGGTTTTTCACCATCTACTCAAAGGTCACAAATGCATTTCTTAGAGCCAAGGTGCAAATCATGTTTGGAATGACCACTCTTACAAGCATTGTATGACATTTAATTAGATGGTTACAACTAATTTCTAAGGCATGGTGTGGCAGCTTTCTTGAGTACTTATGACATTATTTCATTTTCACATTACAAATATTCTCATGCTATCATCATTAAACTCTTCACCAATGCCTTGGCCTTGAGAACTAATGTTGCTAATCAAGCTCTCCAAATTGAAAATGTAAACATTACCTATGGCGTTGAAGGTTGCAATATTTAAAAAGAAGAATCTATTGTGGAAATCACAACAAAATATGTTTGAATTAATCACAATAAACAACTGGTAGCAAAATCTATTTTTTTTCAAAATTAGTGTGTAATCAAAATAATATCTTCTTCTCAAAATTGATGTGCAATTGTTACAAAATCTATTTCCCAAAATCAATATATGATTGTAACACAATTTGTTTGTTAAATTTGATATGTAATTTGTAGTTCTAAATTGCTTTTGGTAAGCTTCTAGGGTAGATTTTATTTTGTGTTCTGTTTGTTATGGTTGAATGTTTAATCATCAACATCATCTTCTTATCAAACATTACTACAATTTCATGAATGTAAGGTGATGATTTGAAGGTTTGAAAATTGTTATCAAGTTTTATGTTTTTTCCATGAAAACCTATGTTGGTGTTGCTATCGTTATTTATGTTTGTCTTCTATTAGGTCTAGGGATATAGTTTTTCGCTTCCTTGTGAAGATAGTTGACTATTGGTTTTGAGATTCTTCTTTTCAATTTGCTACACCAAATATGTAAAACTTTTTTGGATGCATGGTTTTTTATTATGAACATTGTCTTTTGTTCACCATGGTTGTGAATTGTTATATGTTGTTTTGGGTTTGATTCGACATCACAAAATTTTTTTCAAGGATTTCAAGAATTTGTGGGCATGGCCTTGGACCATGCGGTTGGCTTCATGGACAACACAAGGAAGTGAAAAGAGGAAGATATGGGACAATTGACTTCATAGAAAAATGTTGTTGCTAATAACCTTTAAGAGAGACTAATCATAGAGCTATTAACCATCCATTAAAGTTATCAAAACTAATATGACATGCCAATTTTGCATTGGGCATCACATCAACATCCATTTTCATTTGTTGGTTTTGTTCATCAAGATCCAACTACAACAAACAATTTTTTTTGTATAGATTGGATCAAAAAAATTAACAACTTGAAAAAAATTCTTGCACATGGAGATGGTGGGAACAAAATGTCTTACCTTATACATATACTCAAAAAAACCTTGGATCTGAATGAATGCCAAGTTTTCCATAACTTGCTCTGGCATTTTTTATGGGCATTGGTAGAAAGGACATCCTTGAACTATTTTGAAGGTATGATGTTGATGTTATGAATTTGAAAAAACTCATGTACAAGGCTTGACTTAACATGATCCAATTCCACTACCTTGCAAAAAAATGCATTGTTGCATGAACAAACAAACAAAAATAGAACAAGAAAGGAAAAAGATGAAATAGGTAAATGTTCATACTTGTTCAAGTTTGTCATGACTATGAGGAATTCCACATGGCCATTGGACATTGGAATCCACGGATATGTATCAAGATGCATCCTCACTTTGGACACATTTGATTTATGGCATCCATGCTTGCACCTTGTGATTTCCATCCTAAGCAAAAAATATGTGCTTTAAGAATTTGTGGAAGTTTGGATTTGCCATTAAGATGGATTCAAATCTCTCATTCTCCTAAATTGCCAATGAACATTACACTTGTTCATGTTCATCAACTTGCAGAGGTCATTTCCATTTTAATACAAACAACGTGCAAAAACATAGAGGGTGCAATTTATTGAATTTTTTTTTACAATTTATTTAAATGTAAATAGTGTGCCCAATAATTCATTTTGAGAATATTTTGAAAGTATACTTTAAAATATATTTAGAATATGTCGTTATTTCATATCATATCAAAAAATATATCTTAAGATATACAAGGAATGAGCTCCCCAAGCTCATCAATTGTATCATGTTCTCCCTTTCAATTTGTAAGAGACAAGTATAAACCTTGTCCCCTTCCTTATACCCCATTTGGAATATGTGTTCCATTTTCAAGATATCAATGGGTGAAAGCACATTAAGCCCCCCCCAAAATTGTAGTCACATGTATAATCTTTTTGCAATTATTTTTTTTGGGTAATGTATGGACATCACATCTTGAATTATCTTTGTTTGTTTTAAATATATTGATTAGCTTTAGACTTCATTTAATCAATTATTTTGAAAAATTCAATAAACATTGAAGATTTTGAATGTATGAAGTATATTTGTGACAAAATAATACCCATCATAAAGTTTGAAATTTTTGAATATATATTTCAAAATTAAGGTTGTGGATGGAATTCTTCAGTGAATTTTTTAATGGTGTATGATATTGGTATACATGAATTAAATCTAGGAAAATTTGGAAATTAAAATTTTTTGGATGAAATTCCATTATAAAAATGCGTTTTTTTGCATTTGTTTAGTAATGAATGCATAATAATATCCTATTTTTAGGGAAAAAAACCACCACCATATCAAAGAGGAGAAGATTTTATAGATGGGCATTGCATTATTTTTTCAATTTTCTTTTTTTTTTGGTAATGTTTCATGAATTATAAACATGAGGCCCTATGGCCGTTGAAAAACTATAAGTTATATACTTTGTGTACATTGATTTTATCCAATCCTCCTCATTTACCTATTAAATTGAAATTAATTTTGACTCAAAATGAATTTTGAATTCAAAAATGTTTTTATGCAAATTCTAATTTTTTTTTTTGTATTTAGGATAACCAAAGGATGTTGTTAAAATTTTAGCTTATTGTTTACTATAATACTTGTTATACATGACCTTTTATGAACAAAAATGGTTCACCCTTAGTGTGCTTTCACCCCAATTTTGAAAGTTGGTTGAACAACTAGCATTGGCACCATCTAGCACAATTGTAACTTCATGATGGCTTTCCATTTTGGAAAAATCTTGTACTTTTCCATTATTTTGTTTGTGTTTAACTTGGCTTCACTTTGGACAACTTGAATAGTTCAATCAAAAGACCTTTGTTAACCTTGGTTTAATCTTTTTCTTTTTACTTGGGAAGTTAGTGCCTTGGGGGGAATTTTAGTAATTTTTATTACCAAGAATAATTATTTTCACTTTGGTAGGAGGGTAGGGTAGATAGTAGGAGAAAGATAGGCATAAGGTAGTCATTCTTGAGACAAGATTGTTTACCTTTAAAATATGTATTTTCATCAAAAGATCCCTCTTTTGAATAACTATAAGTGTTGCTATGTTATGGCAGTCATTCTATTGTAGGGTAGAATTTCCATTCCCTTGTTTATTAACTAGACTATGATCATTCCTCTTGATGTAACTAACCTATTACTACACTAGGATTATTCACTAGGAAATAGAAGGATGGGAAGGTAGGATATTGTCCAAGGAGCAAATTTTTCCTTCTACATATATAAATTTTAAATTCTTATTTGAATAATTGTAGTATAGTAAGAAAGTTAGTAAATTAGCTTTGGTGTGTGTAACATTATTCTTCCCTAATATTATTTTCAAGCTTAAGGTGATTATTGGGGACCTAAAATTGGGCATTATTTACATTTGACAACCATATTATGGATTTGGATCCATGGTTTTTGGTTAATGGTGATATTTGGTTGGATTTTTTAATGTTTGAAAATAATAAAGGAAGACAATAGTGGGTGTGATTGTATGTGATTCCTTAACATTTTTACCTTACCTTAGGAGCAATAGTAAGAAGGACCTATGGTTAGTATGATAGGAATCATAAAGGTTTTAAATAGATAATTTAGAGTCCAAATTGGTATTAGGGGAGGATTGAAAGCAAATCTAAGCACAATGGGCAATAAGCCCCAATTGTCTAATCAAGCATGCAATATAAATATTACTAACCATTTTTAATACCATTGGGGACTTAAAAACTAACGAGAGCAAAACTACCATTAACTACAAAGAGGGGGGGGGGGGGGGGGGGGTTAAATTTTAGAAAAAAAAGGAACTTGATTGTCTAAC
>Ga0116227_10008031_pt1 | contig 20173 bp, 18 predicted proteins | sample S1TSphgellanicum_FD_89693 | JGI IMG/M metagenome (GOLD analysis project Ga0116227, IMG submission 89693) | Host-associated microbial communities from peat moss isolated from Minnesota, USA - S1T2_Fb - Sphagnum magellanicum MG | ecosystem: Host-associated > Plants > Peat moss > Unclassified...
GCGCACTTTTCCCTCCTCCTCTTTCTTCTTTTTCTCCCTTCCTTATCCTCTTTTTGCCTCTCCTTCTGCCTCGTTTTTTCTTACCCCTTTCCTTGCCCTGTTTTGCACCGTTTTTTAAAATCTAAATTTCAACTTACTTGCATTTCCTTATCGCTTATTTGATTACATATTTAAATATATATTTTCTAAAAGATCAAGGTCGATGCATGGTTGGGTGGACCCATTTGGGCGTCGCGCCCACCGATTCTACCTTGTGGTTGCCGTTGCAATGTCCGCGTCACTTTATAGATTTAAAAATTTATTCAAATGGACTTTGTTTAAAGATCTCTTTGCGCTTTGTGGGAGGCTTACCTTTTATTCTGTGGTTGGGTGTGTGCATTCTACAACTTGGAGAATGCATCACCTCTTGATGTTGTAACAACTTTGTCTTTCTCTCCACCTTTATTTCTATGTGAACTTTTGGTTTAGGTTAGGTGTGTGCATCATACAGAAGGGATGGGTTGTGGCTTGTTGGGGCTCAATAGGTAATGGCATTTGTATAGCATGCATGTTAAGCATGCCCTGAGACACTGCTTCGCACTGATTCTTTTTGCTTGTATGTTCGTTTCCTCCTTCAAGACTTGTGGTTGCTTAGCTTTACTCCTCAAGGAAATGATGCAAGCTCATAAGTCCCAAGTGACGTGGAGGGTACTCTTTCCCCAAGAGGAAGTACTGACAGTGATGGAAGGCTAGGTCCACCATTGAACATCCCAGTGGACCGCTTGCCTGTGATGTTTTGCCCTTTTACTCGAGGTGTTTTTCTACTACCTTCAGGGAGTGCAGAAGCAGAGGCACTTCTATCTGACAACGGGCCAAACGGTTCCCTAGGTCCGGGCCTCCCTACCATTGACGCAGGTGTGCTGCTTGATGGTGATCACTATATACCTTCTGCTGCAACTATGTTAGCCCCCCATGCTACAGCATTTTACTGCTCTGCTCTATCCCCTTGCACTATCTGCAAGCCCAAAAAGGTGCTCATGGATACATTTCCGTTGTCTTATTTTCTTTATGTATGAGTGGTTGAATGATGATATGACAAAACATTTAGTTCACCTCTCTTCCTTTGACTTTGGATGGCCTGGAAGGTTAATAGGAGATGTCAAAGTACTGACCCATCATAGGTTTGGTCACACTTTTGTTCTTCGACCTAATCTTTGACTGTTAATTTAGATGATTTCCGTAACACTTCTTCTTTGGTGTGATCATCCATGTAGACGGTTAAGTTGCATCTTACACATGACCTTTCTAAAATCTTTCTCTTGGCTTTTTGTTCTTTCTTGGCCTTGGGGGCTATAGTGGGTGGGCAAAATTCTAGTTTTTTCATGGAATGGGAACTATCCATCTCTTGGGGATTTAAACCTGAAAGGATTGTGTTGTGTGCACCTTGAGCACAGGGCATGAACAAGGGGGTCGTGTGTTCTGGGCTTTTGTTTTCTTTGTGGCAAGCATCCAATGCATGCCATGTGTGTGTAGAGCCTCTCTTAAAAGACAAAGACGGTTGTTGGTAAGTGGGAACGTAAAATCCTTGCACTCATTCATGGAAACAACCCCCACTCCATAGTCTCCTCTTGAGCTTATAGTTAGGGTTTTGAAACCATTGATGGAATGTGGGTTGCAGGTATTTATTACTCACTCTCACAGAGGGTGCACAAAGTTTGAATGAACTAGAAATATTTGTTTTTGGTCTTGCTACATCATTCCATGATTTTGATTGCCCTGGTCTCAACAATGCATTTTTAGTTGCTACAAATCATTTTATTGCATTTTTGTACAATGATAAAGTTGTGCTAGAAAGTCATCATGTTGTTACCTTCTTAACCATGAAGGTAGTAGCATGTTTTTCTTAGCTTAAGTTTTGTGAATTTATTTGAGTCTATTGTTGCGTCTTAGGCTATACAGAGCCCTTGGAGTTGAAATAGAGTATGTCAACTCTATCTTTGAGTCATGCCATAAACAGATCATGCACTTTTCTTTGTTGAATGAGAAAACATCCTTTGAAATTTTCACTTGTTGTAGGAGATTCTTGAAACACAATTATTTGTAGAGCCCATTGAACTTGCTACACATCATGTATGTGTCCTTTGTAATATGTGTTTGTTGAAATTTTGACATGTAATAATGTTGTAATTCATTAATGTTGTAAGTCCAAATAGAACGCAATATATAGCACTTATTGGACTATGCAAAGTGTTGTCAATGATGCATTGGGTTTCTAGATATGTCATGCAACCACCCCCTTAAATATGGCCAAATTTATAGTCCTCTTACTAGATATTGGGACTTCAATTTTCAATCGAAATTGAACCTTGTGTTCATTCACACCTTGTTGTGTGGATCAATCATTGACATTAAGCAATCATGTAGGGGCAAGAAACAATGAACATGATTGGTTCATTAGATGAAACACATCAACAACACTTTCGCAAGCTGGTGGTTTCATGTATTTCAGCCACAAATATGGGCTTGCATGTTGAAATCCTTGGTCATTTTATGACAAGGCTTGGAGACTCTCACCCTTTTGAACCTTCAATTCCATATGTGCCACTAAGAGCAAAGCCACATGAAAAAGATGGTTCCATTATTTCACCAAAGTTTGTTCAACTTGCAAGTAGAACTCACCTTCTAACATAAGGATGTTCATAATATCGATAATTGAACTATTTCTACAAATTTTGGGAGTTTTTTTTATTTTCATGAAAAAAATGGATATCTCACTAAGTTTTTTTTTTGGTAGAGTCAACACTTGGTGCAAAAATTCCAAATAGCACCACACTTTTATCCCATATGTTTTGCCTGAAAGTTGTTATCTATTCACCTATACATGTGGGTCAAAGGACAAGCATTGCATCTTTTGGGGAGGCTCCAAAGGTTTAGTTTTTATACGCATCAACCAATCAAAATGGTCCATTAGAAAAAAGAAAAGTTGAACTTGAGAGGCACCCATCATCTAATTAATGCAAAGATAAATAAGTAGTGTAAATATAAGAGGCAAGAGATGAAATTGGTCGCAATGTTGGAAGAGAGAATTGTTTCAATTTCATGATCCAACATTTGCACTAAATGAACATGATATGCAATATTATGAAATGTTCAGCAAGGCTTGGAGGATGGGGTTATAAGCTTTGCTACATTTGGTCCCCTTGCTTTCCAAGCTAGCGACCACATGATATTTCTTTCCCATTATATGTGAGCAACTCTAGAGTAAATATAAACATCCCTTTCATAAAAGTCATGAGTTTGTTAGCCTTCCAGTTTTCTTTCCAAGAAATTGACCTATTTCTACACAAGGGGTGTGGCCTGCCTTGCCATTTACATTAAAAAGTATCATCTTAAGGCAAAAGAAGAAGAATTATGGAAACTCAAATGTTATTTCACCATGCAAAAATATATCTAATCTTCAAAAAAATCCTTTAAAAGAAATCATAATCCTTCAAGATATCATAACTCTAGAACTAATCTCAAGTTTCAACACAAGCCAAAATATCATCTTTTAAAAATCCTCACATAAAAATAGACCTATTATTATTACTATCTAGGGGCCTATAAAAATCCCTGAAGCTACTATACTCTATAATGAATCTAAACACAATATCCTTGCCTTGGTAGTATGCAAGGCCAATAAAATTATATGCATGTGAATGACAGAGTTGAAACTTGAAACCTAATAAAAAATGAAACAATGGGTTTTCTGCAAAAATATTCTCTACACAGTGCACACACATACATACCCTAGTACGTACCTTGGCCAATTCGACACTAATTATATTATTTTCAGAAATGTTGAAATTTTCAACAATTAGATCGGGTTGGTATGTTCAAAAACAAAGAAAATAGGTAGAAGCAAAAGGGGCAAGCACAGAAAGCAAAAACCTTGCTCAACAAGTAAGACAAGAATGTCAATGCTCTATCTCTGTCTCTCTCTCTCAAAGGAAATCCACCATCAACATAATATACAACACACACCTCATAGTTCTGCAGGTTGTGCATAAAGTAGTCCATCCTACTCTCACCTGGTATAACCTGGAAATTGATTACATCAAAAACAAATTCATGAAGAGAAGAGAGGGGAGTAGCACTCACTGATCCAGAGTGATACCAGAGTGATGCACATGTGGGAGGATTTTTCTTCCATTCACAAATATACCAGCCAATACCTCCCAATTCCAATCCTCAGTACCAGGCATTTTACCATTCTTGAGCTTCACAGAAAATGGCTTCAACTGTCATGCTAAAAAGTGTGATTGTTGGAGCACCAAACTGCTATCATGCTAATAGTGCAACTGTTGGAACACCAAACCCTAATAAAAAGCTTCAACTACTATCATGCTAACAGTGCAACTGTTGGAGCAACAAATCCTACTAGAAATCTTCAACCATCATGCTACGAGTGCAATTGTTGGAGCACCAAACACTAATAAAAAAGCTTCAACTATCATGCTAACAATGCAATTGTTGAAGCACAAAACCCTAAAAAAAAGCTTCAACTTTCATTCTACCAGTGCAACTGTTGGAGCAAAAAACCCTAAAAAAGCTTGGACTATCATGCTAACAGTGCAATCACTGGAGCACTGAACCCTCATGTAAAAAGCTTCAATTATCATGCTAATAGTACAATTGTTGGAACACCAAACCCTACTAAAAGCCCTAACACTTTTAACCTAGTGTCAATCTCAAACAAAAACATGTACATATATATTTACCCTATCTAGCATAATTTGCAAGCTTTCCGGCATGCACCGGGCCAATCTGGAGTGCCAACCATGTAGGCAGGATTCTTCTTGCACTCACCATAAGCTGCCCATTCCTCACACTTATCATTCTCATTCGCACAATCACTGCTTTTCGGTCTCTGCTTCTCAAATGATGCAACATGGATCCACTTTGTGGCAGACCATTTCTCGCCTTCTATGACAGGACAGCCCGTATGCAAGCTCATTGGATCTGGTTCAGCTGAAGGATGTAAGCTGAAGAAAAGCAATGCATCACCCTTCATGGGCTTCACACCTAATCCTCTTTTCCCACAATCAGACCATGAATCATCCTTGATGAGTCCTCCATCTTTGTCTTCCTCTACAGCAGATGGGAATACAGTCTCACCTCCTTTGATGACATCTGAGAGGTACATCAACACAGTCGCAATTCTGTGACCTCCAAGAGCTTGGTTGTTCTTGTCTTGGAAGTAATCAAAATGTGGCTCATACTTTTGCCCATGTTGATACCTCAGGACTTGCATTGCCTCTCCATTTTCCTTTGGCAAGAAAGTCCAGGTTGCAATTCGATCCTCGATTCGTGAAACCACTTCATCTTGTCCTTTCATCAAAAACATTCCCAAGCTTGTCCGGATTTCGCTCTTCACACTCTTGCCAGATTCATTGTCTGCGACCATGGATTCCTCCAGCTTGTCTTTTGCAAGGTGAATCATGTGATTGCACTCAAAATCTGTGAGAAATTGTTTGGCTAGAAAAGCTCGGGGTTTCCATGAGATCTGGATCACTGATGTGGGGTCAAAGAAATTACTTCCCACCTGTGCTATCCTTCCAGAGCTCTCTACCTTCTTCTCCGTAGACTGCACTTCCCCCATCCATCCTGGCAAGTCATCCACTTCTGCTGCTCTTCCACCTTGAAGCAAACAAAATACCAGAAGAACCTCCAACATCCTCATGACTCCTTCTACTGCAAAACCCAAGGAGAGGAAAAAACCATCAGCAAGAAGAAGAAGAAGAAGAAGAACCTCAATCAGATGTCACAAGATTTCCTATTCTGGAGAGCACCCATAAGAAATCAATGTCAGAAAACACTGACAGCCAAAAGGAGCACAGGAGTTCTTACCTTATCATAAAGCAAAATTCAGATTGTTTAGACTCTTAAACTTAAAATTCATGCTCAAAGCTCACGAGGTAAACGGCCAGATTTTGATGAACAAAGTGAGATCGGAGATCAAAATAAGGAAAGGAAAAAACCCAATCAAATGAAAGAGCTCAATTACATACCTAACTACCCAGAGAGAGACCTTCAGAGCTTCAGAGCTTCAAGTCGAAAAAACAGGGCTGATTCTTTACTAAATCGTTTAAAGAAATTTTTTTTGGAAACAAATGCTTCCATAAGAAGAAGGGAAAAGCTCCATTACCTTCTGTAGCCACGACCCAAAAGGCGCAAACATTCGATGCGGGTGCGTGCGTGCAAGCTCTCCGTCCCCGAGCTCCATGCGCGCATCTGCAGCAAAACCGTGAAGAGCCGGTAAGGAGGAGGACCTCAGAGGGAGACGGTCTTACATCCATGAAGGCACTGTACTAGAGTTGATAATGTGAAGCTACTCGGGGATATTTCATCCATGAAGCCACTATTCTCCAGTTCATAATGTTAGGGATCCTTCCCCTTTGTATTTTCTAGAGGTAGCCCTACGTTTGGAGGGTGTTATTTTGTTACCTAATTAAAATTGGGACAAATTGTTAATATATATGTGTGTGTGTGTGTGTGTGTGTTTATTTGATGATTTATGAATGTGGAAAATTTGATAGATGATTAATATGTAAATTTAATAATGAACAACATCTTTTAATTTTTTTATGCTAAACATTTGTTTCATAAATATTCTCAAGATTAGATTTTTGTGCAGTTAATTAAATTTTGGAATGCTTATGAATTTTTATTTCGGAAATAATTAAACAAATCCCTTCTTATGAACTCATGTCATTTTTATAAGAAAGTAATCGAACACTTTGTGTCTTTCACAAGTTCAAAGTGTTGCTTGCAAAATCATAACTAAAATAGGAGCACCATAAACCATTGAATTAAGCAATGTGAATAAAAGAGAGTCTAGCTTCTCCATGCATTTATTCTTCTTTGAAAGACAATTTGCTTCAAAACTCAATTCAATTCAAGTGGAATCATATTTCCTTTGAATGTTTCATAATGTTAAGGTGTTAGCAAAAGCTCTACCATTGCCCATTCCAATGTTAGAGATCTTGTATTTTACAAAAGCACAAAGTATGGTGATTGAAACCAATGTTCGTTTTAGGAATTTTTTAATGTAGCCTAACTAACGTCAATCATCCGTAGGAAACAAAGAAAACATGACAACCTTAAAAAGATTTAGCAAAATCTAGTTATAAACCAGATGAATACGAAATTTGTAATCAATCTTCTATATTTATGGTTACACATTGAAAACCAAATACTGAGTTTAGCAATTTCTTTTCCCTCACTTTTGGCAATGGAAAACCCTCCAAATTCACTTCATTTTTTAATTTTTGATTTTAAATTGCTTTTAACAAAAAATTGTGAATAAAAAAAAGGGTTGATTGGGCCATATCTATGATAATGAAAAGTATTCACGAACATTAAGTTAAACAACAACAATAATATATTTTAACAAAAACATGTTATGAAATAAAATTGGTCCATAGTAGTTGAATGCCTATTCCTCCAATAAGCATATCATGTGTAGAAATCACACATATCAACCTTTTGTTATTAACTTTTGGTGTGTAACACATCAAAAACATGGGCCAATACAAAACTTAATGTGAAAAATATTATTAAACACAAAGAAATAACTACCCAATATGTAAATATGGGTATTGTCACTTATAATCTCAATTCACAATCATAATAGCTTGAATTGTTGAATCCCATCTTCTCAAGGAATTATAAGGAGAACATCCATGAAGTTTTTAGTCACATATTAATCAAAATTTGGAGTAAATACAACTGTTTTGTGTTTGTTGGTTATTGTTGTAACAAATTGGGACTTGTGATTGTGCAACAATTGTAAAGAGACGTCAATCCCTTGAAGCGCAGTCACCTACTTCAAATAGGGGATGTACTCAACAACATTGAAAGCATCATATCAATATACATATCCATCAACAATCTTTTTGAACCATGGTATTCCCTCTTAACTAGATTGAGTTCCACACTAGCTATTTGACAAAAATCAATTAGATTGTGTGTGGTTTTAAGTGATGATTTTCATAACTAAAATATGATGTTCATAGATGAACTTACCATTTGCAAGTTCCAAAATTGAAACCAATAATATCAAATACAACCCATAATATCAAATCACAACTTTGGTGATCAAAATATAGTGCTTGTAATTCCCAACATTGTTTTGTACATTTTTAAAACATTGAGAACACTAATAGGTTTCAAACACCTCTGATTGACTAAGGGTATTTCATATGGTCCATGTGACCAACCTTGACAGAACCCATTGAAAGAATTGAATAAAAAGATGTGCATACCAAATCAAGAATGTCAACAATAAGGTTTGTATTAGAGAGACTCATTCTTTTCCTACTTTCCATGTTGTACTTATTAAAAACATTAACAACTTCATTCCCCTTACTAGATACAATTAATACTTCCACAAGATAAGGTATGGCATAGTCCATACCATCGTAACCTAGCAAGTTTGGCATTAAATAATTACGAGAAAAAAATTCAGTAATTTTGAAAAATTATCAAGGTGTACTCACGCAACAAATAAAACTAATTTTTTTAAAAATTTGATTAGCTAGAATCTTAGGAGAGAATATATGAAATATTTGGCACCAAATAGCTGAACTTGCTACGATGGCACTACAATCTTATGTATCTGACTTGAAGTCAAAAATTCTTCTTTCATCTGTTGATTAGGTGTATAAATTGCGGGTTTAAAGTTTCTGCAATTGTACGCACATAATCTCTTCTGGTTTTTGTCCTTGTATTGACTAGAATGATAATGGGACAAGAATCTATTGTACACCATTATATTTTTTGTTAATTTGATTTAATTTTTAATTTAATATTACAAGACAAAGTGAGGATTGTGTTTGTGGTGAAAAACTTTTCTTAAATGTGTCCTTCTTCATTGTCCTGAAGTTTGAGAAGTATAACAAATTGAGGGAGTGATGTTCCTTGTGATACTGGCCCACTTGTACAAGCCTCTTGTCGATTGATGTAATGAATATTGTTGTTGATGTAATGAATACCACCATAACATATGCCTTTGTTTTTATGCAAATGGTGAGCCATATCATACCATTAAAGCTAGGCAAGTATATAGTATAGTGAATTTAGGCTTTCACTAGTATTCATCATTTACATTTCCAAGTTGGCATGAATAAACTTTCCACAAAGGTTTGGAAACTGAAAACGTCATCTTCGAAAATTATTTACTTGGTTTGAACAAGTGTTGGGCAAGTATAGGCTTCTTTCAAATATTAGTATGGTGATTTGGTATTTTATTTTCCATGAAATTTTATACTTACACCAATGAATGTATATTTTAGGCTACCAAAATTGATAGGTATCATCCCTTGGTGATATTTGGGATGAGATTTGCCTCACCGGTTCTCTCTAGAGTGAGTGAGCATTGACCCCTTTAGAGAACTTTCGAAAAGTCGATACTCAGGCAGTGTATTGGAGGGTATATTGGAGGGTAGCAAGATACGGTTCTCAGGCATACAGGTAAGGTTTAGGTTTAGAGTTTTAGGCTAGGTTTTACAGTTCTAGGCCATGGGTTTCATATTTTTAGCTAGGGTTGTGATTTCACTAACTATTTCAATTATTTTGGCGAATTTTTAAATTTTTAATAATTAAAATAATTCTGAAGTAAAAAATTGAACTTTGATAACCAGCTTGTGAGCACTAAGGGTTATTAAATTTGTGGGAGCTTGCACTTTGACAACTGACCTATTTTTCCCTCAAAAAAATTTAATACCTTAGTCGGTTCACTTGAAGTTAAAAAAGTCTTATTAAAGAATCAGGCTGATTCTTCAAAGCTTGTTTAAGAATCGAAATCGATGATTCTCTGAAAAGTGAGCATAGCCCAACACTAGTTTGAACATTGAACCTTAATTCCCAGAGATGCCCCCCAAGTCCAGTGTTTGATCCCTCAAATTCGCATATGAATGACAAGAAAATTGCCAACCATTGCATAGGATACCATATGCTGCATGATCAACCCAAGATTCAAATAACCATCATGGTCCTCAACTACCATACAAAATGTACTAACAATGTATTCAACTGAATCATCCAAAGGCTTGCAATAGATCATCTGTGAACGGCAGTTTATATTAAGTACTAATTATCTGGATCTATGTACAGTTGGGGTCTCTGTACAAAGAGTTTCCCCAGGCATAAACACGATCACAAGAATGATCTGAAAGAAAATAAAGAATAATTTCTTGAAAAGAAAAAGAGAGAGTAAAAGCAAAAAAAAGCAAGATAACTAATGATAAGAATCATCCCTCAAGGCTCAAGCCGATACCTATAAAAATGGCCAAAGAATCCGATGCTCGTTCCAGATGCTCATTCCAGATTAAAGTAAAGAGCACAAAACGGTCATATCTATATTCTTAATGTACACACCAACAAACACCCACTAAGCTTCTAAGAAAGGGCTACCTAAAACTGCCACGATCAGCTAGCTAACCTAATAATAATAAAAATAATAAACCCTAGCTCTAGAGTTTTAATTATGGGTTTAGGGTTTAGGGTTTTAGCTATCCCCATTTCTAGGTCTAGGTAGCATGCAATCTACATTTACCCATCTCTAGATCTCTCAATAGCACTAGTATCTATATTCATACCCACTTCTAGATCTAGATAGCATTTTGCTAGATGTATATGAATAACCATCTCTAGGTCTAGATAGCATAGTACTACATTCTGTATTAACACACATCTCTAAATCTAGATAGGCATACTATGTACATACCCATCTCTAGATCTAGATAGCATACTAGATACATAACCCATCTTAAATCTAGAGAGCATGCTATCTATATTATTAATACCCATAAATTTCTAGATCTATAAGATAGGCATACTAGATGTACATATACCCATCTCTAAAATCAAGATAGCATGCTATCTCTATAGTAACACCCCATTAATTCTAGATCTGTAATATAACATAGCATGTAGCTGTTTGTAAATAGAATTGTGATTAAGTACTGGTGCAAACCCAGGTTGGAAATCAGCTATTAATAATTCACAGTCCCATGAAGAGTCCGTGTTGTAGAAGCTAGTTAGTTAGCTAGCTAGCTTAGCAACTGCTGATTCTTGTCCTTTTCCACCTCCATCACATTCACCTAGAGTCCCAGTTCCCTAATCTACAAACTTGACACTCACTACCTGGGAACATAACTCAGAATTCTCTGGTACAAAGAAAGATCAGTTAGTACACACAAGTTTGAAAGATCATTAGATACAACAACAACAGCAGCAGCAGCAGCTGCTGCAATTGTAATATTATTGGGTGCTGGAAATCTGCATCATGGCTTTGTCTTCGGTGCAGCTGGTTTGTGTTGTGCTCTTGCAGCTTGTGATCTGTTGTGTTTCTCTGATCAATGTCTATGCCCATCCTGCTGCTGCTGCTGTTGCTGCTGTAGCTGCTGCTTCGAGTTCTGCTGGTGCATTGATGCTCTCCACAGGTGTAGAGTTGTCTGTTGGTGCTGTGAACAGCATTGCTACTTGGGAGGATTTGCTTGCGGTGCGGGCTGTCAGTAAAGATAAAGTGGTAAGTCATCATGGGTTGTTGCTTGCTGCTGGCTAGCACCTAATGCTGGTCGATCTAGTTCCTCTTTCAATGGTTTTCTGTGAATCTGGCTTGATGATTTTGATCGATACGGGACGAGCAGCAGTAATGATGATGATGATGATGATGATGATGAGCGCCTGAGTTTTGGGGTTTTTTTTTGGGGTTTGGTTTGGTGGCAGCTTGTGCTCGCAATCTATGGATCTTCGTTGCCCTGGCAACTAGACTTGGACAGTCGATACCAGGACTGGGCAACCCGATATGCAGACTTTGTGTTCCTGAAAGCCGACACCGACAAACCTGGCGTAAGCGTAAGTCTTTAATCAAGCGTTTTCAAATCTCCAAGTTTTCACAAATGTTCCATCGCTGATTTCTTTCACTTGCTGCATTTGTTATAAGACCAGCGAACTCTAAGGTTTTTTTTGACTTCATCCAAGGGCAGACAGCTTCCTGATCATATACAGATTCCAAGCATAAACTGTTGAGAAAAGAGATCATAAACAGAAATAGAGAGAGAGAGAGCGAGAGAGAGAGAGAGAGAGAGAGAAAACAACCCAAGAAAAATTGAGCAACACGTTGATCAGATCATGCAGCTAGATCTCTTTTCATGGAAATCTCTCGACTGATCTTGGGAGTGCTTATTCAGAAATGTGCTGATCCTGACTCCAAATGATTTAAACTCCACATGTATTGATTCTTCATGCAGGTGATACCTTTCAATTTGAGATTCAAGTCTTTCGTATCAGTTTTATTCGAGAAACCCAGTGCTGGGAAGATTGTCCGTCTAGACAACGGTTGGGAAGCAGCACAACCAGGCAACATTTACACTACTCTTGATACATTGGGAGGCTACTATGCAACTGAGACTAAACTTGGGCTGGTGCATAATGTACCAAAGGAACTACCAGCTGAGTCGTGGCATGCATATAGCCAAGGTGGGGCTGGTGTAGACCGGCAGCACTTGAGATCAGAAACAATGCCTGATGCTGCTAGCTAGCGAGCAAGATTCTTACTTAGGTTTCTTAAGAACTTGGAATCCCTTCCAAAAGAATTGCAGTACTAAGCTAATGTGTATGATGCCTTGCAGTTCTTGCCAGTTACAAAAACACCATAATCACAATGTTTGAAGGTTCTTCTTATGTGCAACATGATCATGATTAACACTTCCTGGGGTCTTCAAGCTGGACAGCTTGAAAACCATGAAACATACCAGCTTGAAAAACCTCTGAATTCTTTCAGGCAGCATGTATTTATTGATTGCAAAACTTGGGAGGCAACAAAACAGATTAATTTGTGTACAACCTGCAGCATTTGATTGAATGCCAAAATCCATATTAAATGCAACATGAAGTTACATGAAAGCGATCGCAAGACTTAGTATGGAATTTACCCTAAATTTCTTCTTTCTCTCATTTGGTAAGATCATGATCTTATCCTCATTGCAGCTTGCTGCAGGTGCATTTCAAAACAGTATGTGTGATGTTTAAGTTGTAGGGGAGGTTCCTGATCAACTGGATTCTCCTAAGGAGAGCCACCTGAGACCATGAGTCCAAGGGTGTTCCCTAACCTCAGGAGAACCCACGCTGAGTACAGGAACAGGAACTTCCATGCTCGCATGTCAATGACTCTCTTTTTATGGGAATGCAGGAACATTTAAACATATCTGTTATAACATTTAAATATATTTGTTATGAAAGATATGTTTAAATGTTCCTGCATTCCCATAAATGTTCCCGCATTCCCATCATGAGAATGGAGATTTCTCTATTGTTCCTGCATTCCCATATAACTAATTGCTGCCTCCAGTTCTTCCTCAAGAGTTACCAGCAAATCTTTGAGCTCTTTGATTGCAAAAAGCTGCTGGTTTACCAGAGTTTCCATAAGCTGCACTTTCTCCTGCTCAAGTTGACTACTAAGATCATGAACACACTTGTCTTGATCTGGAGAGCAAGAAGATTGCAGCTAATCAGCAAGTGCATCAAAATACTTGGATTCTCTCACATTAAGTTCCTGAGCTCCAATTGTATCCATGCTGCCAGACACCAAGGCCTTCAATTTTTCCAGTTCATTCATCAGAAGAGCAATCTTTTCTTCCAGTTCCCTCCACACCACAGGCTCATCACTCAAGCTGACTTTCACATATGCCATCTCCAACTCTAATTGCCAAGTTGTATGTTCCTGCAAGCCAGCTTCAAAGTTTAAGTTCCTCCACAAAACCCTGGAGATTGGCCAGTTTTTCCTCAATCTCCTTCCTACGTCCTTGTTCTTCTCCTAGAAAAGCTTTGATGGTCCAATCCAACTCCAACTGCAGCAGCAGCAGCAGCTACATGATCTCTTCACCATGATCATGATGTCTCATCTCACCGTCCTTCTCATGAGCAATGTCTGTCAAATCAGACTAGCATTGTTGCTGCTGCACATGAGCTACACAGCCAGGAGTCTCTAGTAATCTTAGCTGCTGCTCCCAATTGTGGCATCATGTGCCCTGAATTATATTATTCTTCTGGAAACAAAAGCCAACAAAAGCCATGATAAGACTAGAGACATCACAGACAGCTTCCAAGCATGATGCCACAGAGCCTAAAAAACCTGAAATCAATTGAAATTTATGAAGAAGAGTCTTATAACACACCTGATCACGATAATGATGATGATGATCATCATCATCATCAGCCACAGCAGCAGCAGCAGCTGCACAGCTTGCTTCAGAACTCTGCAGCTAGTTTCTTGTCAATTCCATGGCTTCCTTTGTATCCTGCAGCACCTCATGAACAATTTTAGCAACAGCACCCACATTATAAACTCAATACAATTGATTCTCCAGTAAATTTTCTCTCAATCCTTGAATGTCATTGAGAATCTCCAGACATGAATTTCTACGTTTGAAGAAAGGCATTAGACTAAGAATGCAGTAGCAGCACAAGGGTTTAGGGTTTAGGGTTTAAGGTTTAGGGTTTAGGTCACCACCTTACCTTACCTGAACCTCAAAGGGATTTTTATAGGCCCCTAGATAGTAATAATAATAATAATAGGTCTATTTTTATGGGCCTTAGCCTACCAAGGCAACATATATTGTGTTTAGATTCATTATAGAGTATAGAAGTAGCTTAAAGGGATTTTTATAGGCCCTTAGGTAGTAGTAATAATGGGTTTATTTTTATGGGCCTTAGCCTACCAAGGCAACAATATTGTGTTTGGATTCATTATAGAGTATAGAAGTAGCTTAAAGGGATTTTTATAGGCCCCTAGGTAGTAGTAATAATAATAGGTCTATTTTTTATATGAGGATTTTTGAAAAAAGATGTAGATGATATTTTGGGCTTGTGTTGAAACTTGAGTTTAGTTATAGGGTTATAATATCTTGAAGGATTTTTGTTTTTATAATTAATTGCCTTTCCCCGTGCATATATATATACCTACCCAACATTTCTTTGGGTCATTTTTTTACTTGAGCCACCTTCGTTTTTGATTAGTTGCTCGTGATGCATCATCACCTCTCCCTCTTTAATTTTTTTTTTTTTTTTCCCTTCCATTTTTCATCCGGAAAGACATAGGTTATGAGTTTTCGTCCATCAAGAAGAGGGGTTTCACATTTTCTCATCCATCAACAAAGCTGGTTACAAAACTTTTCATCCATGAACAAGCTGGTTTTGGGTCTCAAACCTTTGCACCGTAAGTTATAGTCTCGGTGCTCACACATGCCTCGTTAATTAGATGAGTAGTTAGAAACAAGCTTCACTTAGCTCATTCTCCATGAATGAAGACATTTTGGGAATTCAAAATAAGCATTAGAAAACCAAATGAGGTTTGTTTCAGATGTGTCACATATCATTGTGGTAAAATCTCACCATGATTTTTAACTAGGGACAAACCATGGGTTACAAACTTAGAACTCGGGGAACAAAAAAAATTATAACATTATGCAAATTACAAGACTTGTTTTTTTGGCAACTAGGGTGGTGAAGACAACTCTCACCTTGAGGATAATCATTGGAGAACCTAGTCAAATGAAATGACCCTATGGTCATTACGTGACGTAATTAGCACTTGGGGAGAGATTCTCACATCCCGTCATTAGGAACTTTGAAAACTATTTGCTAGACCTCATGGTGTTCTATGTGTTGGTCCCATGCATTTGAAAGACAAGCTAACCCTAAGAAGACAAGATGACGATCCTCATAAGAAACCTTTTTGGGTGAAGAATGGAATGTCTCTCGAGTGTAGTACCTTGGCAACTTTGACACTAATTAAATTATTTGTAAAATTTGTTGAAACTTTCAACAATTTTTATTTTTATTTTCCAAAGAAAAATTTTTTTGTGAAGGAAAATAAAGAATTTATGAGAATATTCTTTTTTTGAAATATGAAACCTTTAAATTTTAATATTTAATTATTTGACAAACCCGTGTTGAAGCCGCCAAGGTATTTCAGTATATGCTTGATGGAAGGTTCTTATTTAGAAAACATGGTGCTATTGATGTTTTTTGAATGTTGGGGATTTAAGGATGAAGAATTAAGGAAGCACTCTTTTTTAATTTCATGAAAGATTTATGCCAATAATCTAAACAAAAATTAGATTACCACCTAATACCCCTTGGCAAACTTGGGGACTCTAATTATTAAGAAAATGTATCTTGGTTGACACACCACGCTTAAAAAGAAGCAAAATCAATAATTTTCATGGGAGAGTTTTATAGTCGGAAAAATTCATATTTGAAAGCTTCAAGCGTTACTTGAAGTTATAATACCTTCTCTTTAACAATCCACAAAAAATAATTTAAATATAGATTAAACAATATTGAGTGTACATTATTTTTGTTTACATTTAAGAATGTATTAATTGTGGATGTCAATTAAGGCCAAAGAACTAAGAATAGAATTTGGTATTTGGATGATTTCGTGATCATGTTCTAGAGTTTTTTTTTTCCTTCAATTTTGCAATGTTGCTCAAGTAGTGTGCTTTTTTTAACTTTCACCATTTTACAGAAAATATTTTGAGAAAAATTATTTTATTGCAAATTCGCTTATTAAAAAAAATTGCCAAATTTTTTTCACAAATGCCTAGATATGAAATAGTGCTTAAGATTGTTTAGTTGAATTTTGAATATTGCCAAATTTGGCTAAATATGCTTATGCACAAATCATTACTCGATCAACATCCCAAAATTGGAAATAAATAAATAAATTGTGCTCAAGTGGCAATCATCCATAGGATTATTTAGCCAAATTTGGCAATATTCAAAATATGAAAGTAGAAAAAGTCATTACCATCCTTTCATGTTCTAAGTAGTTGTGGTGAAATTTGGTAAGTTTTAAAAACTTTTAAAAATTTATAGGGTGATTTTTTTTCAAAAAAAAGCATGATTGCAATTAGATAAAAATAATCATTCTATTTTGAGAGGAGGAGTATGGGGGGTAGATTATCAACAACATGTTGACAACTCCCATTTTTCCTTTGGTATTTTTTAATTTCTTCATAGATGGCCATAAGTTCTAATTTCAAAATGCTTTGGAAGTTTAATTGTGTTATTACACATTTGACATCTTTTCCCTAGAGCCCCACACATGGATTGGCTAAACTTGTACATAATAGGATTATTTCAATATGAAAACACTTCTTGTAAACACAAGATTTAGGTTGTCTATGTTGTCTTTGATCAATATTAAATTAATTTTTGAAATGTAAATTGAGGATGGACATGGCTAGTAGGGTCTTGTATGCACATGTTATTTTTAAATTGGTGGGTTTTAATAATATTGAAAACTTTGTTCACAAAAAGATTGTTAATTTTCTTCATATTAGGTATCACAATTTGTTATTAGGGTTTACACAATTGTAATCCTCACACCATATTGCCTTTTTCAAGGTCGGGACTCAGGTGTTAAAATAATTATTTTATTTTTAAAAATTCACTTCAATAGCAAAAACTATATATTTTTGGAATTTTGGCAATGAATGTAGGCAACTTCTCTTGACTACCTATGAACTTTTAACATAATGAGGCTTTTTACAAAAAAAATTATTGCTTCTTTTTTTCCAAAATGAAGAGACAAAATAATATTCCATCAAATTATAGGATAGGTAGAGAAATGTTGTCAATTATTCTATACTTGTTTTGTAATGGTGGATTGGCTTGCTAGAAGCTATTGGGTTTCCACCAATTTTTGTATTTTTTCCTCCCTTGTAATTTCTTCAAATTTTGACATTTCAAAAAAAAAAAATTTCTAGAGATTCAACATTTTCAAAAAAATCTTATTATTGATGAAATTGAAAATGTACTCCAATATTCAACAAATATTTTCCCCTTTCTTTCCATATATTATTGGTCGGTATCCGACATGGAGGCAATTTTTTTTCCCATGTTCATTTGGTTTTGTATTGTAGACTATTTATTAATTTTTTTCTATTTCACAACCATTGTATGCACTATACTTATTAGAGTAAGGGCACTATCAATTTTGTTTATATTAAAAACTAAAATTATCACTCCTTTACAAAATTTTGAAAAAAAAAAAACATGTTTTAATCATTAATTTCATGTAATGAAGTATTCATATAATTATTGATTTTGTTCAAAAAATTCACACTTGCCACTATTTATGTGTGTGTGTGTGTGTGTGTGTGTGCAAGCAACCCTAATGCATTGGGGTCCCATGTGTTCCTAAAGCCATGTGACTCTTTGGATTTCAAATTCATAAATGTCGGTTGCATGCATCAAGTCCAAGTCTATGAATTAGATTTGTCGCAATCCAAAATATTTAATTTGAGTTTTTTGGTCACTATGATGCCAACTTTTGGGGAAAAAAATATTTAAATTTTTTTTTAACAATTTTGTTTTTAATGAGTTGCCATCTTTTTATGGGATTTAGAATTTTTGCATGGTTTGCTATTTCTAGGGTTACCACTTAAAAAAGAAACATTAAAAAAAGGAAAATATATGATGTTCTTGTTCATTCACTTTTTCATACACTTGGAAATTGGCAATAGTTAGGAAACAATAAATAAAATAAAATCAAAGATGTGCAATCACAATTTGCTACATGTTGAAATTGTGAAAATCAAGCTAACCCAATTTTCCTAGGTTGAACCCTATTCAAGTCCCTAGACCCAATTTAAGAAGTTGAAACCTATAAATTGGCATGAATCCAATAGCTTTAAGTGGTTAGGATTTATGGCTATGGTGGAAATGCAACAATAATGCCAAAAAATAATTAGTCATATTTTTCCTTACGGAAAATGTAAATTATATGGTAAAAAGATGGTGGAGGAAAAAAAAAACTGAAGAAGGAATTCTTATTAGGGTTTTTTTTTTCTCAATTTTGTGAGTCGGGTGGGTTGGTGATCATCCACAAGAGGATGTAGTCAAATTTCAATTTGGCCAAAGAGGACGTAAGAAAATCTTAAGATTCCTACTATGTTTTGGCAATATATTGAAACTTATAATCTAAATATGGCAATTTCAGTTTTTTTTCACTTGAAATATGGCTTTGTGAAAAAAAAATTCCAAAAAAAATCCCTTGTAAGATTTGTGCCACATTTTTTTGGGTTGCTTAGTGACAAAAATTTGCCAAAAGAAAACAACATCGATTCCAATGGAGTCATAAGCGCCATAGAGTTTTGACGCATTTGTTACACAACATTCAAACATGAGCAAAAAAACATTGGCACAATTTGGAAGGATGCTAAAACATATTCTTGGAGGTACAACGAGTTGTTGGCCAATTTTGTCCTTCCAATGCTTTTGATGGATTTCCTGATCTTCACAATTTTTTGGATTCATGAGGAAGAAGAAACATGAATCTAAAAAGTAAGATATACTTGTGGATATGATGCCATATACACTTTCAACCAATGGAAGTGAAATATAGGCTAGTTTGTGTGTGTGTTGGAACCACTTTGTTTTCCTCCTTCTTTGAGTTGCAAAGGAGTTTGGTTGGACATTTACCATGGTTGTAGATTTGATTCAAATTGGGCTTTTTTTTGTTTGGTCTTTTTGTCTCTCAAACTTTATGGTTTTCCACTTTTTGGATTGCTTTTACATCCATCATATGATGCTCCATCCATCCATGTGATGAAACTATCGCATCATTGTTGTTGTGGTAGTTTCATCACACACTTAAATCACTATTGAATTCATATTTGCACTACATTCTCTTTTTTGCATATGAACATTACATGAGTTTGAGTATTGGTTCAATATGATTTTTGATTTTTAGGGTTTAGTGTTTTCATCTGACAAAAGGTTATTATATTTTCAAATAATTTTCACATATGAGGTTCTAATTATTCTTTCATTTTTAGAAATCTAAAATCAAATTATTATCAACAAGTTTATTATGGGTATTAAAATTTTCCCAAGGCCTCCTCTTTCACCACCCAATTCCTCACATTAATTAGGTAAATATTACAAAATGATTGTGGGAAATTAAATATGATTTTCTTCATTTCACAAAATATTATGGAGAAATAAAGAATTCCTTAACAATAAATACTTACATTTCTAAATAATTCAAAGTCATGATTCATAATGAGACAAAAAGTGATGAAAAAAAAAAAACCTCAAGAAAAAAGTAGGGGGGGGGGGAAACAACAAAAAAAAAAAA
>Ga0116227_10008032_pt1 | contig 20170 bp, 13 predicted proteins | sample S1TSphgellanicum_FD_89693 | JGI IMG/M metagenome (GOLD analysis project Ga0116227, IMG submission 89693) | Host-associated microbial communities from peat moss isolated from Minnesota, USA - S1T2_Fb - Sphagnum magellanicum MG | ecosystem: Host-associated > Plants > Peat moss > Unclassified...
GGTTAAACATTAATAATAATGACCGTAAATTATCTTATGCACTAACGATAAAAAGCTTTCAAAGCACATCTATTCAATTATACAATACCGAAGTAAGCGGAGCTGCAGCAAACAATAATTTAGGCGTTAATGTATTTTTAAGGGACAGCAAGCTTAAAAACAAATATGCAATTGCAGGAAATTTTCAGTCTATCAACAAGGATTTTAGATTTACACTTGATCCTGAAAAATTATTGTTGAATTATGAGAAGTGGCTCGTATCTGCCGATAATTATATTCAGTTTGGCAAATCGGGTATCATGGTCAATCAGTTTCAAATCAGCAATAAAGGAGAGTCATTGGCTATAAACAGTGTTCCTGTACAGCCCAATGCACCTTTAAAAATAGAATTTAAGGATTTTCAATTGGCAACACTAACTAAGTTTGCCGAAACGGACTCTACCCTTATAGCCGGGAAGCTAAACGGAACAGCAAATGTGAAAGACTTGGAGGGAAATCCAAAATTTGAAGCCAATTTAACCGTAGCCGATCTCCGTTACCAGAAAGATCAATTGGGTTCGTTAAGGCTTGCTGTTAACAACAATACAAACAATGCTTTCGAAGTTAATGCAGCTTTAAGCGGCATACATGAAATTAGAGTTAACGGCTTCTACTACACTGCTCCTGAGAGCGCATTAGACTTGAAACTTAACATTGATAAAATCGACCTTAAAAACATAGAAAGCCTGTCTGGCGGGCAACTCAGACAGGGAACAGGATCCATTACGGGTGAATTATCCATCAAAGGTGCCTTAACAGAACCAAGAATACTGGGTGATATTAATTTTAAAGATGCAGGAATAAATGTAGCTTATGCAAACTCTTATTTCCGTATGCCTAATGAGCGTATTTCATTTACAAACGAGGGAATAGGCTTTAACAATTTCACCATAATTGATTCTCTAAGTCAAAAAGCAACCATTAATGGAAAAATATACACTAGTGATTTCAGAAATTTCCGTTTTGGGCTTGATGTAAAAACGAATCATTTTAGAGCACTCCACTCAACCGCGATAGACAATGATATGATTTATGGAACGGTATTTTTAACCAGTAACATAAAAATTAGGGGAGACCTGAATCAGCCAGATGTAAATATGGACATCAATATTGATAAAGGCACGCAGTTCTTTTATGCACTTCCGGTTAACGATCCTTCGGTAATTGACCAAGAAGGAATTGTTGAATTTATAGATGCAGATGCCCCACCTTTTAATGGGCAAATGGCTTTAAAAGTAGATAGTGTAAAAAAATCGCCCGTAAAGGGGATAAACCTTGTAGCAGCCATAAATATAGATCCTGAAGCAGAACTAAATGTAATTGTCGATCCTCAAAATGGTGATGCTTTAAAAGTTAAGGGTACAGCTGATTTAAATGCAACCATAGACCCAAGCGGAAAGATTAGCTTAACTGGCCGTTATGATATTACTGATGGTTCTTATAATTTATCTGTAGGTCCATTAAAAAGAACATTTAAGCTGGTAAAAGGCAGTTCCATTGTATGGACTGGAGAACCAACATCGGCAAACACCAACCTGACCGCTCTTTATGAGGTCAGCGCAGCACCAATTGATTTGATCAACGATCCATCAAATGTATATGCAAAAACAAAGTTGCCTTTTCAGGTGTACCTCATGATGAAAGGCGAATTACTCAAACCAACTATTTCTTTTAGGCTGGATTTGCCAGAAAATGAGCGTGGTGCTTTAGATGGTATTGTGTATACAAAAATTCAGAATGTAAACCGTGATGAAAGTGAATTGAATAAACAGGTATTTGCTTTACTGGCACTTAACAGATTTATCGCAAACAATCCTTTTCAAAGCTTGGCTGGTGGCGGTGGTGGTGTATCTACCCTGGCCCGTTCAAGTGTGAGCAGATTATTAACAGAACAGCTAAACAATCTGGCATCTGATTTAATACAGGGAGTAGATATTAACTTTGGCCTCAACTCGTCTGAAGATTACTCAACTGGGTCACTTCAGCAAAAAACGGATCTTGAAATTGACTTTTCTAAAAAATTGTTAAATGATCGTTTAACCGTAACGGTTGGCAGTTCATTTGGACTGGAAGGTCCTCAGGCGCCCGGACAGGATGCAACAAATATTGCTGGAAACGTAAATATAGAATATGCGCTATCTGCTGATGGCCGTTACCGCTTAAGGGCTTACCGGCGCAACCAAAATGAAGGGATAATTGAAGGACAGATTATTGAAACCGGACTGGGTTTTTCATTAGTTGTTGACTACAACAAATTTAGGGAGATTTTTCAAAAAAGATCAAAAAGAAACAGGACAAACATTGAACAGAAACCAAAAAATGAAACAACTCATTAAGCTTTATTTACTTTTAATAACTTGTTTAATTTGGGCAGGCTGTAGTACAACAAAATCACTAAAGCCCGGAGAAATTTTATATACAGGTGCCGAACTAAAAATAAATCCTGATTCTTCTACAAGAATCAAAGACCAAAAGAATGTCAAAAAAGACCTGGAAAGTAAAACGAGGCCAAAACCCAATGCCTCTATACTGGGCATTAAATATAAGTTACTCGTATATAACTTAGCGGGTGAGCCCAAAAAGCCCAAAGGTATTGGCCATTGGTTGCGTACAAAAGTTGGCGAACCTCCTGTACTTTTAAATCAGGTAAAACTTAAATACAATAATGATGTCTTAAAAAGTTATCTGATTAGCAAAGGGTATTTGCAGGCCAATGTAACTGCTGACACTGTTGTCAAAAACCGGAAAGGGAAAGCCATTTATACTGCTAACACAGGCGACCGTTACAAAATAAATCAAGTTACTTTCCCTAAAGATACGGGAAATATGAACCATATCATTGCGGTTAATAAGGATAAATCTTTATTAAAACCAGGCAACTTCTATGATTTAGATACTTATAAAAATGAACGGATAAGAATAGACAATGATTTAAAGGAAAATGGTTATTTCTATTTTGGCCCTGATTATCTGATTTTACAGGTTGACAGTACAATAGGAAAAAACATGGTCAATATTTGGGTTAAAGTAAAGAATATTGCCCCTGATGCAAGTTTAAAACCCTATTCTATTAAAAACATTAACATTTACCCAAACTATTCTTTAAGAAGAGACAGTGTATTAAGAAGGCTTACACCTTTGCAGTATAATGATTTTAATATTTATGACAACCGAAATACGTTTAAGCCAAGGGTATTTGACCGGCTTGTTTTTTTCAAAAAGGGAGAACTTTACAACCGAAAAGACCACAATCAATCGTTAAACCGCATGGTTAACATTGGAGCCTTTCAAGATGTTAGGGCTGAATTCCTACCTGTTGACAGCTTTAAAAACAATCAGCTTGATTTAAATATTTATTTAACACCGCTCAAGAAAAACTCCTTAACCTTTTCTGTTATCGGCACCAGTAAATCAAACAATTTTGTAGGCTCAGAAGTCAAAGTCACCCAAACCACCAGAAATTTATTTAGGGGAGCAGAACAGCTAGATGTAAGCGTAAGCGGTGGATTTGAAACTCAGGTGAGCGGACAATCACAAGGTTTAAATTCTTATTCCTTTACAGCAGAAGGAAAATTGACTTTCCCTCAGTTTATTGTTCCTTTTTATAAACCAAGAAGTACAAATGCATTTATACCCAGAACAGTAGCCTCATTATCTTATCAGTTATTAAGCCGCGGTTCTATATATAAACTCAATTCATTTAAAGGAGAGTTTGGCTACAACTGGAAAGAAAACCTGCATAAAGAACACACGCTCAACCCGATCTCCATTAACTTTGTACAGCCTACCAGTGGCGATTCATTAAAACTAGACAGCTTGTACAGAATTACTCCAGGGCTAAAAAACAGTTTACAAAGACAATTTATTATTGGCAGTAATTACAGTTTCACCTATACCAACCAAATGGAAAACCAGCGCAGAAATAATGTTTATTTCAATGGAAGTTTGGAAACAGGTGGAAATGTATGGGGCTTGTTCATTAAAAAGAATGCAATAGGAGAAAAATCCATATTTAGGGTACCACTAACACAGTTTGTGCGTTTGGAAACCGATTTTAGGGATTATTTCAAAATCAATAAAAATTTAATCTGGGCCAACCGGTTAAACTTAGGTTATAGCTATGCCTACGGCAACAGCACATCGCTTCCGTTTGTGCGTCAGTTTTTTGCCGGGGGAAGTAATGACCTGCGCGCCTTTCCTGCCCGATCTTTAGGGCCCGGAACTTATAAAACTCCAGATTCATTAACTTATGCAGATCAGGGAGGAGATATCAAGTTAATGTTAAATACTGAATTGAGGTTCAAAATTGTGAGCATTCTATATGGGGCATTATTTGTTGATGCCGGAAACATATGGCTTCGCAAGGAAGATCCAACTAGGCCCGGATCTGGTTTTAAGGCAAAAAACATTTTAGATGAAATTGCTGTAGGTACCGGTGCCGGACTCCGTGTAGATGCTTCTATATTTGTAATCCGTTTAGATGTTGCTTTTCCGGTTCGCAAACCTTATCTACCAGAAGGTCAACGGTGGGTACTGGACCGGGTATCATTTGGAAACAAAGACTGGAGAAAAGAAAATATAATTTACAATATTGGGATCGGATATCCTTTTTAACAACAATAGCTAATTAAAATTTAGATGAAGGTGATCCTTAAGATAAAAGAATTGGGCATAAATACGTATCATTTATTTATTGCCGCAGGCAAGGGCTTTATTGAAGACCGTGTAACAAAATTAAGCGCAGCTTTAGCTTATTATACTATATTTTCATTATCTCCATTAATTATCATTGTTATCGCATCAGCCAGTATTATTTATAGCCAAGAGGCAATAGAGCATAAACTGTTCTCACAAATTAATCAATTTGTTGGTTATGACGCGGCTGTACAGATCCAAACTTTTGTAGCCAATGCAAGCCTATCAGGGAAAAGTTCATTTGCACTTGGTATTGGTATTATTGTACTGATTGTTGGTGCCACAGCCGTATTTACAGAAATACAGGATAGCATAAATTTAATATGGAAAGTAAAGGCTGTACCCAAAAAAGGCTGGAAAAAACTTATTACCAATAGGCTACTGTCCTTTTCCTTAATCGTATCTCTCGGTTTCTTACTTTTGGTATCACTGATCATCAACAGCCTAGTTTTAAGCTTAGGGAATAAAATCACTCATTTTATTCCTGAAATATCTTCAACAACCACAGTCATTATTTTGGTTATCAACAATATTTTAACTTTTGCTGTGGTTACAGGTGTGTTTGCCGTAATATTTAAAGTTCTACCTGATGTAATTTTAAAATGGAAATCGGCACTTGTTGGTGCTGCTTTTACGGCATTATTATTTGGCCTGGGCAAATATCTAATTGGCCTGTACTTAGAAAAATCAAATCCCGGTTTAATTTTTGGTTCAGCAGGTTCTATTATTATTATCTTGCTGTGGATATATTATACTTCTATTATTTTATATTTTGGCGCAGAATTTACACAGGCTTTTGCCGAAAAATACGATAATGGCATTATCCCCACCAAGTATGCGGTGCATTTAAAAACGGTTATTGTAGAAAAAAAGGTAGATGTGCTTCCGCCGCAGCACCCTGAGTATACTGCAATGAAAAATGAGTAAAATACCTAGTTTGTATTAAGCAACGGCAATATCGATATCAACCGCTTTAGGCGCAGCATCTATTTCATCTTTCTCTATACGTAAGTTTTTAATAATATGCTGTTGACGGTCTGGCGTGTTTTTACCCATATAATATTCTAAAAGGCTTTTTATGGTTTGGTCTTTTAAAATAACGGGGTCTAAACGGATATCTTTACCTATAAACAAACCAAATTCATCAGGAGATATTTCACCCAAACCTTTAAATCGGGTAATTTCTGGTTTATTTCCTAATTTTTCGATTGCGTTTCTACGTTCCTCATCACTATAGCAATAAATGGTTTCTTTCTTGTTCCGTACCCTAAAAAGTGGCGTCTGTAAAATATAAACATGCCCAGCTTTTACCAGATCTGGGAAAAACTGAAGAAAGAAAGTCATCATTAACAAACGGATATGCATTCCATCTACGTCGGCATCAGTTGCAATAACAATGTTATTATAGTGCAAACCATCTAAACCATCTTCAATGTTCAGGGCATGCTGTAAAAGGTTAAACTCTTCATTTTCGTAAACCACCTTTTTAGTAAGCTCATAGCAGTTTAGGGGTTTACCTTTTAAGCTAAAAACGGCCTGGCAGTCAACATCACGTGATTTTGTAATGGAACCCGAAGCTGAATCACCTTCTGTAATAAACAAGGTGGTTTCGTAGCGTTTTTCATGTGTAGTATTGAAATGAACTTTACAATCGCGCAATTTTTTATTGTGCAATGAAGCCTTTTTAGCGCGGTCATTCGCCAGCTTTTTAATTCCGGCAATATCTTTCCGCTCTCTTTCAGATTGAATAATTCTTTTTAAAAGTGCATCAGCAACATCAGGATGTTTGTGCAGGTAATCATCAAGTTCTTTTTTAACAAAATCTATAATAAATGTACGAACTGAGGGGCCTTCAGGTCCCATGTTTTGCGAGCCGAGTTTTGTTTTTGTTTGCGATTCAAATACAGGTTCCTGTACACGGATGGAAACTGCCGCAATAATGGATGAGCGTACATCTGAAGGATCAAATTCTTTTTTATAGAATTCGCGTACCGTTTTCACTACTGCTTCCCTAAATGCGGCCTGGTGTGTACCGCCCTGTGTTGTATGCTGCCCATTCACAAAAGAATGGTAATCTTCTCCATATTGTTGCCCATGTGTCATTGCAACCTCAATATCATTTCCAACCAAATGAATAATTGGATAACGGATTTCTTCAGGCTTATTAAATTTTGACAACAGATCATATAATCCTCTTTCCGAAAAATATTTCTGATTGTTAAAGTTGATGGTTAACCCTGTGTTCAAGAATACGTAGTTCCATACCATGCTTTCTACAAAATGCGGTATGTAATGATAATTTCTAAAGATACTTTCGTCAGGATAAAAAGTAATTGCCGTACCGTTACGCTGTGTCGTATCAATAATTGGTTGTTCGTTTACAATTTCCCCTTTAGAAAATTCAACTTTCTTGGTTTTGCCATCCCGATAAGACTGTACAACAAAATTTGTAGACAGCGCATTTACGGCTTTGGTACCTACCCCATTTAAACCGACTGATTTTTGAAAAGCATTACTGTCATATTTACCACCAGTATTAATTTTACTCACACAGTCTATCACTTTCCCTAAAGGAATGCCCCTGCCATAATCTCTAATGTTAACTTTTTGTTCGGACAAGGTAATTTCTATGGTTTTACCTGTACCCATCACAAATTCGTCAATTGAGTTATCTACAATTTCCTTTAATAAAACATAAATACCATCATCCTGCGCAGAACCATCCCCCAGCTTTCCTATATACATCCCCGGGCGTAGCCTTATATGTTCTTTCCAGTCTAAAGACCGAATACTATCGTCATTATAAATTACCTCAGCCATACTTATTTTTTATCATCAGTGTATAAGAATCTCTGCAGCATATGAAGCAAAGAGGCCTGCCAAAGATATGGCCAGCACAAAACTTAAACCTACTATATTTAAGGGAAGAAGCGCATCTTAATTATACGTTAATCTTAATGCCAATCCCAATCATACAAATATATTTTAATCTGCCGTGCTTTCCATTAAAAAATTTCAACAAATACACATTTTTGCTGTATATTGACTAGAATTTAATGTACGGATGAGTAAAACACTGTCTTTAAAACAAGAACTCGCTTATGCCTCCGGAATGATGGGATGGAGCATTATGACAAATATTATTATTGTTATGTTGCCCTATTTCTATTTACCGCCAAGCAGTGCAGGCTTACCTGTACTTGTTCCCCAGCTTGTTTTATGGGGTGCTTTTAACATTCTTTCCATCATTGTAGCTTCCGGGAGATTAGCTGATGCCATTTATGACCCATTTATTGCTTCAAAAAGTGATGCCAGTAACCATAAAAAAGGTAGAAGAATGCCTTTTATGAAATGGGCCATACTACCTGCTGTAATTTTTTGCAGCCTGGTTTTTTATCCGCCACAAAAAACAGAAAGTATTGAAAATGCCTGGTGGCTCGCCATCGTTCTTTGCCTGTTCTTTGCTTCTGTAACTACTTATATTATCCCTTATAATGCGCTTCTAGCTGAAGTTACGCATACACCCCAGCAAAAAGTAAAGCTTTCCACCTATCAACAGGTTGGATTTGTATTTGGTATTATTTTATCTGCCTTAACCAATAATTTTGCTGATTTAATTCAGCAAAACTTTAATATAGCCAACCGGAGTGAAGCTGTTCAATATACCATTTTGGCATTAAGTATCTTTTCTGGACTGGTTATGTTGCTCCCTATTCTTTTTATTAATGAAAAAGAATTTGCAACAGGAAAACCAACCCATATACCTGTTTGGCCAGCCATAAAAAACACCTTTAAAAACAGTAATTTTAAATACTACTTAATTTCTGATTTTTCATATTATACGGCATTAAGTATTATATCCAGTGGATTGTTATTTTTTGTTACCGTACTGCTTGGCTTACCAGAATCAGAAGGGGGAAAATTTATGGGTGTGATGGTGTTAAGCTCTATTTTATTTTATCCCCTAATTAATTACGGTGCTGAAAAAATTGGAAAGAAACCTTTTGTACTGATTGCTTTTGGTGTACTGTGTCTAATTTTCATCACCATATACTTTCTAGGGAAAATGCCTTTAGGCAAGCATACGCAGATTTACATTTTAGTCATTTCAGCCTCGTTTCCCTTGGCTGCACTGGGCATTTTACCTACAGCGATTTTAGCAGACATCGCACAAAAAGATACACTGGAAAGTGGTGAAAACCACGAAGGCATGTTCTTTGCCGTAAAATACCTTTTTGTAAAGCTTGGTCAAACATTGGGTATTGCAATTTTTGCCATGTTAACCATTTATGGTAAAGACCCAGGAAATGACTTTGGCTTACGCTTAAATGGCGCTGTAGGATTTGTACTCTGTTTAATTGCCTTACTGGTTTTTAGCAAATTCAAGGAATCAAAATAAAGACCTGCAAAGCATAGCATATTGTAATTGCCCATTCATCAATCCTTTTTCTTATATTTGCACCGAAGCAGGAATAAGGGCTTTGTTGTGTCAGCATTTGTAAACTCTAATAAGAGCAACATCATGACTTGGCTACAACAATATTCTCTCCGCAAGTTAGTCCTTCAAAAATGATTGTTCTAGCTTCTTCGATAAATTATACAAAAACAATTACATGTTATTCAAAGAATTAAACCTCATTGAGCCAATTTTAAAGGCTCTTGAGACCGAGGGTTATACACAACCTACCCCAATACAGGAGCAATCCATTCCAACAATATTAAAAGGCAGAGATTTACTGGGCTGTGCACAAACCGGAACCGGAAAAACCGCAGCTTTCGCAATTCCAATGCTGCAGCTTTTGCATGAAAAGCACATCAATACCAAAGGATCAAAAAATATAAAAGCCTTAATATTAACGCCAACACGTGAACTCGCCATCCAAATTGAAGAAAGTTTTAAAGCTTATGGCCGTCATTTAAATTTACGCCACCTGGTTATTTTTGGTGGCGTTGGCCAACAGGCGCAAACAGACGCCCTAAAAAAAGGCGTTGACATTTTGGTGGCTACACCAGGGCGTTTACTGGATTTAATGAATCAAGGCTTCATTAATCTAAATACGATTGAACTCTTCGTTTTGGATGGAGCTGACCGCATGCTGGACATGGGATTTATTCATGATGTAAAACGTGTGGTTGCTAAGTTACCCGCAAAACGCCAAACCCTGTTCTTCTCTGCTACAATGCCAGATGAAATTCAGAAATTGGCAAATACAATTTTATCCAGCCCAATAAAAGTTGAGGTAACTCCGGTTTCGTCAACAGCAGAAACCATCAATCAATCTGTTTATTTTGTAGATAAACCAGATAAAAAGAAACTGTTGATTCACCTTTTGGAAGACAAAGCAATTGTTACAGCTTTGGTTTTTACGCGGACCAAACATGGTGCAGACCGTATTGCAAAGGATTTGGGATTTGCCGGGATTAAAGCGGCGGCCATTCATGGCAATAAATCTCAAAATGCCAGACAAAGGGCCTTGACTGATTTTAAAGATAAAAGAATCCGTGTTCTGGTTGCTACAGATATTGCTGCCCGTGGTATTGATATTGACCAGTTATCGCATGTATTTAATTATGAACTGCCAAACATTCCAGAGTCTTATGTACATAGAATCGGCCGCACAGGCCGTGCAGGTGCAGATGGGATTGCCATTTCATTTTGCGATGCAGAAGAAAATGAATACCTATTGGACATTCAGAAACTGATTAAAATTACTTTACCTGTTGTGGATGATCATCCTTATCCATTAAGCTGGGAAAATATGCTGGCAAAAAACCAGGTTAAACGCAAACCTCAGGCACAATCTAAAGGTGGCGGAGGCAAAAGAAATGGCGATGGCAATATGAGCGGGAAACCCCGTAATGCCAGCGGACAAAGAAAATTTGGGGGAAACAGAAGGAAAGCAGATAGATAAAAAACTAAAGCTTTATTCACAAAATAAACCCCGAGCCGTAAATTACAGCTCGGGGTTTATTTTTGCCTATTTTTAACCCATCTGCTCAAACCGTACGGCAATGAACAGGCATATTGCTTACATATGCGATGAACAGTCGTTACCCAAGATTTATTTCAGGGGTTTCATGCCAAGGTGCTGAAATAAATTTACTTTGCAGCTTTCCGCTTCGCCACAGGTGAACATGACAGTAAGACGAAAAACCCCGAATTGATTTTCTCGACCCGGGGTTAATTCTTGAAAACTTGCAGAAAAGCTTTCAGCTTTAGTTATTTAACCTTTTCTCAGAGGGATGCCTTTAGCAAAGCTTAAATCACCACATTAATAATCTTTCCTTTTACAAAAATGATTTTCTTAGGCGTTTTACCCTCCAAGAATTTTTGGAATTGCTCATTGGCCAACAAAATGGTTTCTACTTCTGGCTGAGCCAAAGTTAAGCTTAAATTCAGGTTCATTTTCATTTTACCATTTACAGAAACAGGATACGCAAACTCATCTTCTACCAGATACTCTGGATTAAAAACCGGGAATGCTGCATAAGATAAAGTTCCTGGCGTATTGCCCAATTGAACCCAAAGCTCCTCGCAAATGTGTGGTGCATAAGGCGAAAGAATAACAACCAGATCTTGCAGGATGCTGCGTTTATTCGATTTTAAATCAGTCAATTCGTTAACGGCAATCATAAAGCTGGAAACTGAAGTGTTGAACGAAAAACGCTCAATATCATCCTGTACTTTCTTGATAATTTTATGCAGGGCTTTTAACTCCGCTTTGGTTGGTTCAGCATCTGAAACGGCGAACTCCCATAGCTCGTTGTGGAATAACCTCCAAAACTTACGTAAGAACTTAAACACGCCTTCAATACCATTGGTATTCCAAGGTTTGCTTTGCTCCAAGGGCCCTAAGAACATTTCGTACATCCGCAAGGTATCTGCTCCATAACGCTCAATCAAATCATCGGGATTCACCACATTAAATTTTGATTTAGACATTTTCTCTACCTCTACCCCACAAATGTATTTGCCATTTTCAAGGATAAACTCGGCATTTGCATAATCCTCACGCCATGCCCTGAATTTATTTAAATCTAACGTGTCGTTCTCCACTATATTTACATCAACATGCAGTGCCGAAGTTTTGTATTCTTTTTTTAATCCGGCAGAAACATAAGTATCTGTAGGCTTTCCTTCAGCATCATGAATTCGGTAAACAAAATTACTTCTACCCTGAATCATTCCCTGATTGATCAGTTTTTTGAAAGGTTCTTCTTCTTTGGTATAACCCAAATCTTTCAAAAATTTGTTCCAGAAACGGCTGTACAATAAGTGACCTGTTGCATGCTCAGAACCGCCGATATATAAGTCTACATCTTTCCAATATTCAATAGCTTCTTTTGAGGCAAAATCACTGCTGTTGTTGGCATCCATATAGCGGTACCAATACCAGCTGCTGCCTGCCCAGCCCGGCATAGTGCTCAGTTCATAAATACCGCCAGCTTTAGGCTGCCAATTTTCGGCCCTTGCCAAAGGTGGTTCGCCCGTTTCTGTAGGCAAATATTTATCGATTTCTGGCAATACCAAAGGCAGTTCTTCTTCTTTTAATAAATAAGGCAGGCCATCTTTAAAATAAACAGGAATAGGTTCTCCCCAGTACCGCTGACGGCCAAATATGGCATCACGCTGCCTGAAATTCACCTTTGCTTTTCCTACTTTCTTAGTTTCTAGCCAATTGTTTAAAAAAGGTACAGCTTCTTTGTAGGTCATGCCGTTAATAAAGCCCGAATTAATATATACGCCTTCTTTTGTTGGGTCGGCTTGTGTTTCGATATCTTTTTGACCATCTAAAATCTGTACAATTGGCAGATTGAAATGTGTTGCAAATAACCAGTCGCGCTGATCGCCACTTGGCACCCCCATAACTGCCCCTGTTCCATAACCCGCCAAAACATAGTCTGCAATCCATAAAGGAATGCGCTCGCCACTAACAGGATTAATCACATAACTTCCGGTAAATGCACCTGAAACGGTTTTAGTATCCGCCATGCGGTCTAATTCTGATTTCTTTTTAGTTTGTGAGATGTACGTTTCAATAGCCTGTTTCTGTTCTGGTGTAGTAAGTGCTGCAACCCACTCATGTTCTGGTGCGAGGACCAAATAAGAAACACCAAAAATGGTATCTACGCGGGTTGTAAAAACCTCAATTTGCTTATCATTCCCTTCAACCTGGAATTTTACTGATGCCCCAACACTTTTACCTATCCAGTTGCGTTGCATTTCTTTAATCGGTTCCGGCCAGTCAATCGTATCAAGACCCTGTAAAAGGCGGTCTGCATAAGCCGTAATCCGCATGCTCCATTGCATCATTTTCTTTTGTTCCACTGGATAGCCTCCGCGCTCAGAAAAACCATCTTTTACCTCATCGTTTGCCAAAACCGTTCCTAAAGCTGGACACCAGTTCACTGTACTTTCTTTAAGATAGGTTAAACGGTATTTCAACAATTCTTCCTGCCTTTCCTCCTGTGTAAAAGTGGCCCAATCGCTGGGCAAAAAATCTTTTGTATCCTCATCACAAACAGCATGCACATCTGCAGTTCCTGACGCATTAAATTTCTCTATTAAAGTGCTAATGTCTTCCGCTCTATCGTTTTCAATGTTATACCAGGAATTGAACAATTGCATAAAAATCCACTGTGTCCATTTATAGTATGAAGGTTCACTGGTGCGAACCTCACGGCTCCAATCAAAAGAAAAACCAATTTGATCCAACTGACGGCGATAAGTCGCTATATTGGCTTCTGTTGTAATTGCCGGGTGCTGACCTGTTTGTATCGCATATTGCTCTGCCGGTAATCCAAAAGAGTCATAGCCCATTGGATGCAGCACATTAAATCCTTTTAATCGTTTATATCTTGCAAAAATGTCTGAAGCGATATACCCTAGCGGATGTCCAACATGTAAACCTGCTCCAGAGGGGTAAGGGAACATGTCCAGCACATAATATTTAGGTTTAGTAGAGTCAGTTTGGGCTTTAAAAGTTTGATTTTGTGCCCAAAATTTTTGCCATTTCGCTTCTATTTCTTTGAATTGATAATCCATTGCAAGTATTGTTTTAAAAATGACGAAATTACAGAAATAATAGGGCTAAAAAAACAGCTAATTGATATTGTTTATAGCATAGTCTGGTCTAGCCCATGTACACAAACTATAAAAGATCAAAATTAAGACAGCAGCCTTGCTTTAACCTATCATTGTTCTAAAGGTGAGGTTTATTCTTGCTTTTATAATTCTTTTACTTGGGGGCAACCTGTGCAGCCAATATGTTTGCACGGTACCTTTCATTACCAGAAGGCTTCCGTGTTCCAATATCATTTCTACTTTCTCCTTGGTTTGTTTATGTTTAAAAGCAAACTTTCGTTCAGCGCCAAAACTTAAAGAACCAATGGCTCCATTTTTTTTCAAATCCGTTTCTCCATCACTATGCCAGGCCATTCCTTCTTCTCCACTATGATAGAGATTTAATAAGCAGGAGTTAAAAGTTTCACCCGTTTCTTCTTCAATCTGTTTTTTTAAGTCTAAAAGTTCCTTTGTCCAGGGCAGTGCATGCTTTGTGGTATTAGAATAAGTATATTCATATGGCGCATTACCGTACCAGGCCACTTTTCGTTTGGTTATAATTTTTTTCCCAAAAATAAGGGCTTCATCATTTCTCCATTGAATGGTTTCCAATAATTTTTCAAAGTAAAAATCAGCTTCATTTCTGCTCAATAATTTACCGTAGTAGTTTACAGTTCCATCTTTTGGGAGCCAGTTTTTTGTTTTATCTGTACAGTCTTCAAACAGTTCCATATTCATTTTACAAGCAGGTTTTGTAGATTAAGGCATAGCTGTTTCATGCTCATCAAAAGTAAAACATAAAATTCTGTATATTTTAGCTTAATTTAATGCAGGTTCTTTTTTGGATTTTCTTTAGCATGCTTCATTTAATACTAGCTTTATCATTTATATAATGTATTCATAAAAATATGGCTGTTATGGCAGCAGTTTTACAACAACCCCAATTAAAAAACGTTAGATGATTAAACAAGTTTCTTAAATAATGCGTTATTGTTTATACATTTAGATGAAGCATTAAATTGCGGTTATAAGGTATAATTTATATTTTCGCAAAAACAAAATCAATTACATGGAAGAATTTGAAGTAAGTGACGCATCCAAAAAAACCAAAACGATATACATTTCCACCATTTTTAGTATTGCTTTGGTTTTATTAATGCTGGGTTTACTAGGTTTAGTACTTGTGCATGCTAAAAACTTATCAAACTATGTTAAAGAAAACATTGTTCTAAATATCATTGTTGATGAAGGTGCTAAGGAAACTGATGTTTTAGCTTTTCAAAAAGAGCTTAATGCAAATCCTGCCGTTAAGCAAACTCAATATGTAAACAAAGAGCTGGCCGCCCGAAATTTAACTCAGGATTTAGGGGAAGATTTTGTTAATTTTTTAGGTTACAATCCATTAACATCTACTTTTGATGTTTATTTAAAAGCAGAATATGCCAATAATAAAAGTATTGATGATTTAAAAGCCAGCATTCAGAAAAACCCTGTGGTTAAGGAAGTGGTTTACCAGAGTTCATTAATTGATATGGTAAATAAAAACATCAATACCATTGGTTTAGTTATTCTTGCATTTGCCGTAATTCTATTGGTTATTGCCATTGCACTGATTAACAACACCATCCGCCTGGCCATTTATTCTCAACGGTTTTTAATTAAAAGTATGCAGCTGGTTGGTGCAACTAAAAATTTTATCAGACGTCCTTTCTTATTATATGCAAGCATACATGGTTTTATTGCCGCTTGCTTTGCTATAATTATTTTACTTGGCACATTAATTTATGCCAGAAAAGAAGTACCCGAAATTATCATCTTAAATAATTACAAAGAATTTGGTTTTGTATTTATAAGTTTGGTTATTATTGGGATATTTATTACAGCAATAAGCACATGGTTTGCAGTAAGCAGGTATTTAAGGTTAAAATCTTATCATTTATATAGATAATGGCAGAAAAAAAAGTTAATCCTGCAAGCCAGGATGTTAAAAATGAATTGGTTTTTGGCAAAAAAAACTATCAATTGTTACTGATTAGTATTGCAATTGTTGTAGTTGGTTTTATCTTGATGATGGGCACAACTGATATTTACGATTTTAGAAAAACTATGCTTGCCCCTTTAGTGGTTTTAGCCGGTTTCGTATTTGGCATTTATGCAGTTCTAAAAAAATAATTAACCCTTTATTTTTTAAAAAACGCTTAATTTTAAAAACTAAGCGTTTTCTTTATTTATACCATTTATTCTCAAATTAAATGAACTATATAGAAGCCATTGTCCTCGCCATAATTGAAGGATTAACAGAGTTTTTGCCTATATCAAGCACCGGCCATATGATTATTGCCTCATCATTTATGGGCATTGCAACAGATCCTTTTGTTAAACTGTTTACTATAGCAATACAATTAGGCGCAATCCTGTCTGTATTGGTCCTGTATTTTAAACGCTTTTTAAAATCATTTAATTTCTATTTAAAACTATTCGTCGCCTTTATTCCTGCTGCTGTATTTGGGCTGTTGTTAAGCAAAAAGATAGACTCGCTTTTAGAAGATCCAATGACCGTAGGCATTTCACTTTTGGTTGGTGGCATTATTTTATTGTTTGTTGATAAATGGTTTAATAAGCCAAGCATTCACGAAGAGAAAAACATCAATTATTTAACCGCATTTAAAATTGGCTTTTTCCAGTGTTTAGCCATGATTCCTGGGGTTTCCCGTTCAGGTGCAACTATTGTTGGCGGTATGAGCCAGAAACTGAGCAGAAAAGCGGCTGCAGAGTTTTCATTCTTTTTGGCTGTTCCAACCATGTTTGCCGCCACAGCGAAAAAACTTTATGATTTTTATAAAGAAGGCCATACCATTACACATGAACAGACGAACATTCTTATTATAGGCAATGCAATTGCATTTATTGTGGCATTATTGGCAATAAAGAGTTTTATAGGTTATTTAAACAAGCACGGCTTTAGGGTTTTTGGCTGGTACAGAATCATTGCCGGTCTTGCGATAATTATATTACTGGCAACAGGCCATAAATTGCAAATTATATAATCTGTATCTTTGCACAAAAAAGATTTGTGAGTACAGAAAATTCAAAATTTAAGGATTTCAATTTTGCCGAAGGCGAATTGCTTTTAATTAATAAGCCGTACAAATGGACATCCTTTGATGTGGTGGGCAAAATCAGAAACTCTTTAAAACCTTTAAAGCTTAAGGTTGGCCATGCAGGAACACTAGATCCTTTGGCTACTGGCCTGCTCATTATCTGTACAGGTAAGCTGACCAAGCAGATTGATACCTTTCAGGCCGAAGAGAAAGAATATACCGGCACAATGGTATTGGGCGCTACTACCCCATCATTTGACCTGGAGACTGAAGTAGATGAAACCTTTAATATAAATCATATTACAGAAAGTGAAATTTATCAAGCCTGCAAGCCATTTATTGGCGATATAGAGCAATATCCACCTGCTCATTCGGCGGTTAAAGTTAATGGCGAACGCCTATATGTTAAAGCCAGACTGGGTGAAGAAGTTGAACTACGGAAACGTTTTGTAACTGTTCCCGAATTTGAAATTACCAGAATAGAACTGCCTGAAATTGATTTCAGAATTGTATGCAGCAAAGGCACCTACATCCGCTCATTGGTATCCGATTTTGGCAAAGCCTTAAACAGTGGGGCATACCTCTCTAAATTAACCCGTACCAGAAGTGGAAACTTTTTACTTGAAAATGCGTTTGAAGTAATAGAGCTTGTAAATTACATCCGGAGTAAAAAAGAAGCAGTTAAAATTGCGCCTGAAATATGAACCATGTTAGAAATAAAGATGCCCGTTTTATAAAAGAGGTTTTTTTAATTATTGCCGGCGTTACTTCTGCATGCTTTGGGCTTAAAAGTTTTTTATTGCCCAGTCACTTTATTGATGGTGGTGTAACTGGGATCTCACTTTTAGTGAGTACCCTAACAGGAATTAAGCTTTCTTATTTAATCGTAATTATAAATATTCCATTTGTAATTTTAGGGTTTAAACAAATAGGAAAAGGATTTGCAATAAAAACTGCAATTGCAATTAGTGCTCTTTCGGTTGCTTTGATCATCCTGCCTTTTGAACCGATAACACATGATAAACTTTTAATCGCTTTTTTTGGTGGATTTTTCTTGGGTGGTGGTATAGGTTTAGCCATGCGCGGCGGCTGTGTAATTGATGGCACTGAAGTGCTGGCCCTTTATATTAGCAGAAACAGTGTTTTAACTGTAGGCAATATCATATTAATTTTAAACATCATCATTTTCGCTTTTGCCGCTTATTTTTTAAATATAGAAACCGCTTTATATGCAATTTTAACTTATTTATCGGCCTCAAATACCATTGATTTTATTGTTAACGGACTGGAGCAGTATACCGGTGTAACGATAATATCAGAAAAGAAAGATGATATAAGAGCCTTCATCATCAATGAAATGAAACGTGGAGTAACCATTTATAAGGGAGAAGGTGGATATGGCGAGCAAAAAGACATCGACATTTTATACACAGTAGTTACTAAGCTTGAGATGAGCAAATTACAAACAATGATCAGACAAATCGATGCCGATGCTTTTGTAATACAGCAGCAAATTGCTGATTTAAAAGGAGGCGTTGTTAAACAGCAGAGTCTTTTACATTAAATATTTTTACAGACGAATCCATTACAAATATCACAAACTACTTTTCTTAACTTCGCACATCTTTAACCTGTTAAAGTCAAATCGCCTTAAATTTATTGCCTTGAAAATATATAATAACCTTGCTGATTTCAATAAACTGGATAATGCCATTGTAACCATTGGCACTTTTGATGGGGTACATTTTGGACATCAGAAAATAATAAACAATCTTGTAGAGAAAGCCAAAGCCGATCAGGGAGAAAGTGTAATACTAACCTTTTTCCCACATCCACGCATGATTATTGATCCTGAAAATCAGGATTTAAAAATGATCAATACCATTACTGAAAAAGCAGAGATGCTAGAAAGACTGGGTGTAGACCATTTAATCATCACCCCATTTACCAGAGATTTTTCCAATCAGAGCCCCGGAGATTACATTAAGAATATTTTAGTTGATACAATAGGCACCAAACATATTATTATTGGTTATGACCACCGTTTTGGCAAAGACAGGAAAGGAAATTTATCTGATTTAAAAAGTGCGGGCCTGCATTACGGCTTTACTGTTAAAGAAATTATGGAACAGGATATTCATGATGTAGCCGTAAGTTCTACAAAAATCAGACAGGCACTTTTAGCAGGTGATGTAAGTTTAGCTGCGGACTATTTAGGCTATCCTTTTTCAATTTCCGGCAGAGTTATTAAAGGCGATAAAATAGGTCGGACAATTGGCTTTCCAACGGCCAATATTTTTGTAGAAGAAACATATAAGTTAATTCCTGGTGATGGCATTTATGCAGTAACTGTAGAGATGAGCCCGGAATTTAACGCTGAAGGTTTAAACGGCGAAAAACCCCTTGTTCCAAACGCCAAAACTACCTATCAAGGTATGGCCTATATCGGTCAGCGCCCAACTATAAACGGCATGACTCGTAACATTGAGGTAAACATCTTTAATTTCGACCAAGAGATTTACGGACAGGACATTAAAATGAATTTTTTAAAGTTTTTGCGCCATGATGTAAAATTTACGGGTTTAGAAACCCTAACCATTCAGCTTAAAAAAGACAAAGAAGATACACTAAACTATTTTACCTCCCTGCAATAGTACGCAGTTAAAAATCAAATTTCTCTTTAAAAAAAGCTTCTTTTTCGTTATATTTACGGCAATGAGGCTTTTTTACTTTTTATTTATTTTTCTATTATCCTTAAACTTTGCTGCTTTTTCTATACAAAGCAAGGCGGTTAATATTGAAAATAAGTTCTATAAAACGAGTTTTATATCCAGTAGAATTCCCTTAAAACATACTGCAAATTTAAAGCAGGAAGACCAAACGCTGCAGCAAGATGTAAACATCAGCCCAACAGTTAAATCTTTTTCTGTTTTTTTCGTGACCTTATTTTCATTCGCTTTTTTTGGTCTTGGCCATAAAAATACCTTTATAAAAGTTGCAACAAGAAATATAAGATATCATTATGGGTGCATATTTAAAATGCTTTATCCAAAACATGTTTTTTGGTAATCAGTTGTTATTAAAATAATAGCACGAATATAAACACCCGAACCGATATACCAATCTGTTAATGCTGGAGGCATCAACTAGAATTGAGTATAGGGATAATCATTTTAACATTACTTATTTCCATATATGCATCTACCTGATTTAATTACTGATTTAGGATTAATTCTTGCCGCAGCAGGAATAACCACACTTATATTTAAAA
>Ga0116227_10008033_pt1 | contig 20168 bp, 19 predicted proteins | sample S1TSphgellanicum_FD_89693 | JGI IMG/M metagenome (GOLD analysis project Ga0116227, IMG submission 89693) | Host-associated microbial communities from peat moss isolated from Minnesota, USA - S1T2_Fb - Sphagnum magellanicum MG | ecosystem: Host-associated > Plants > Peat moss > Unclassified...
CGGCTCGACGACGAAGCTGCGCAGCGGCGCGATGCTCTTTTCGATGGAGGGCCCGGTCACCATGGTCTGCGCCACATCGTCCGGCAAGCGCGATCTCAACTCGTCCCAGAAGCGCTGGTCGGACCAATCAGCCACCTTCTCATCCAGCCCGCACTGCACGTAGTAACGGCTGCGGGTCGGCGAGCGCATGCTGCACAACGCGAACCCCCGTTGGTGGTTCGAATAAATCAGTTCATCGCTGACCGGCGGCACATCCGCCAAGATGCCGAGCCAACCGAAGGGATACGCACGCTCGAAGGTTTGCATGGCCGCGGCCGGTATGCTCTGCCGGCACACACCGTGATAGCCGTCGCAACCGGCGATGAAATCGCAGCGCAACTCCTGCGTCTTGCCCTCGTGCAGAAAGCTCACTCGGGGCGTGGTGCCCGCAAATCCCTCGATCGCCACTTCGCTCGCTTCGAAGAAAAGTTTTGCGCCGGCCGCCAGGCGCGCCTCCATCAGATCCTTGGTGACCTCGGTCTGGCCGTAGACCGACACGGTTTGACCGCTGAGGGCGTGCAGGTCCACCCGCACGCGACGGCCTGCGAAGCCCAGCGCCACGCCATCATGGATCAGGCGCTCCTTGAGCAGGCGGTCGCCGAGTTGCGCCTTGAGCAATAATTCGACCGTGCCTTGTTCGAGGACGCCGGCACGAATCCGTCCTGCGACGTACTCGCGGCTTTGCCGTTCCAGCACCACGTTGTCGATTCCATGGAGGGACAACAATTGCGACAACAGCAGACCGGACGGGCCCGCGCCAATGATGGCCACCTGCGTTCTCATCGCGCCAGACTAGCAGCGCGGGTCTTTCAACCTTGCACGATAGCCATGCGGGCCGGTACTTTTCCGTCAGCTCGGCGCCGAAACTGCAACGGCGAAATTCCGCTGTGCCGCCGGAAAAATCTCGAGAAATAGGCCGAATCGCTGAATCCCAAATCGAGCGCCACCGCGCTCACCGGATCGTCCCGGGTCAGCAGGCGGCGTTTCGCCTCCAGCAGCAGCCGCTGCTGAATGAGATCGAAAGCGGTACCGCCGGTCAAACGCCGGCAGAGTCGATTCAAACTGGCCTCTGACACTCCCAGCTGGCCGGCATAGCGGGCCACCGACCAATGCAGCCGGTGCTTGGCTTCGACCATCGCTCTGAATTCAACCAGCCGCTGAAGATCCTCGCTGCTGTGCAAGAGCGAGGTCCCGCACGAGGCCCAGCCCTCTGCGACGGTCCACAGGATCGAGCATGCCAACCACGCGGCGATCGGTTCCGGCACACGCGCCGGCCGCCGGTATTCAGCCAACAGACCCTCCATCAGATCCGCCGTGCGAGACGCCAGTGCCGCGTTCGAACGCAGGTCGATGGTACATGGCGCCTTGAACAGCGATTCGATCCGCGATCGATGCAAGGGACCGGCGAAGTCCGATAATCGATGCAGATCCATCGTCAGCACGAAACCGAGGGTGTCGGGACGAAAGCGAAAGCCATGGATGGTGCCCGCCGGGACGATGACCGCCGCAGGCCCCTCGAGCGTGGAGCGTGAGTCCTCCAAAGTCGCGCTGACCGGACCCGCCGTCACGAGAATCAATTGACACAGCTGCTGATGACGATGGCTGCCGATCTGCCACAGATACTTGCGGCTGCGAGACGGGATGTCCTCGATGTGCACGGGGTTCCCGGCGACGGGATTCCCGGCGCTGACCCCGACGACCTGTTCGCCGTAGAGCGAGAAACTGGGAACCCGGGGGCGAGCGAAGCGCATGACGAAGATTAGACCACGCGTTGGCATTTCTCTAGCGCCGGCACCCATCGCGACACAAGCGCGACAGAACGCCCCAGATTGGGGCAAATCAAGCCCTTTGGGATACAATCCAGTGCTACCGCAGGATATTCTTCTCTAGATCGGCCGAAATAAACAAAACCTGTTGGCAACAAAGGCTGTTTTGTATACATTTCAACCATTGACAAAGACCAGCAAATGTTGCTATTTCGCAACAACTGGCTTCCGAACGATGACCTCCGCAGCTCTCAAGAGGAATTCAACGATGTTTTTCAAAGCCCGGTCCCGCTCAATGCTCATCGCCTCGCTAACCTTCGGTGTTTTCGCCGGCCTGGCCAGTGCGGCTGAGGAATCGCCGAGTTCCTCGCTCGAAGAGGTCGTCGTCACCGCGCAGCGCCGCGAACAGAACCTGCAGGACGTGCCGCTCGCGGTCAGCAGTTTTTCCGCGAAGGATCTCGAGGTGCAGCAGATCACCAGTACCCTGGACATCGCGCGCAACGTGCCGAATTTCATCGCGTCGAACAATGTCGGCCAGGCGTCGGCCAATGTCTACTTCATTCGCGGCCTCGGACAAACCCAGTCATTCCCGACTTTCGAACCGCAGGTGGGCACCTACGTCGACGACATTTACATCGGTCGTCAAAACGCCAACAACTTCGCCCTCTATGGCCTCGACCAGCTCGAAGTGTTGCGCGGCCCGCAGGGGACTCTGTTCGGTCGCAACTCCACCGGCGGTGCGGTGGTGGTCAGTCTGCAGAAACCGCAGCCGACGTTCGGCGGTGACATGGAGGTGGGTTACGGTGCTTACGGCCGTTGGTTCGGTCATGGCTATGTGGACGCACCCATCAGCGACGAATTGCTCACGCGCTTTGCCGCCTTCGGCATCAACGACGATGGCTATGTGCAAAATCTGACCACCGGTCAGACCATGAACAAAACCAAGGACTGGGGCGTGCGCGAAGCCATCAGCTTCTTACCGGCCAGCAACATCAGCTGGAATCTTTCCGGTGACTACGGTGACAACGATGCCGCGAACGTTTTGAACCAACCCATGTCCGGTGACGGCGTCAACGGCAGCGACCGGGTTTCGTATAGCGGTTTCAGTCAAGATCGCGGGGCCTTGGAATCTTTCCTGACCGGCGAGAAGGGCCGGCTCGGTCAGGGCGTCGATGTGCGCAGCTACGGCGCCATGTCGAACCTGAAGATGGATTTCAGCGCGGGAACCCTCAACCTCATCACCGGCTATCGCGGACTCAAGCAATTGACCGGAGTCGATTTTCCCGACACCGCATTCGGTCCGGCGGTTCCCTACGATCAGGGTGCCATCGGACAATTCGCACTGGCACAAGACCTGAAAAGCGACCAGTACTCGCAGGAGATCAAGTGGACCGCCACGGTGGGCGAGCGCTTCAATTACACGGCGGGTGCATTCTACCTGTATGAAAAGAATAACGACGATTTCGGCGCGGTCGCCAATCTCGGCATTTTGTTCGGTGCGCCTTATTTTCCATTTCCTCTGGGCGATGAAACGTCCATCAACAGTACTCATTCGAGCGCTATCTATGCACAAGGTGATTACAAGTTCACCGATGCCCTGACCCTCACCTTGGGTGGACGCTTCACTCGCGAAATAAAAACGTTGGAAGTGGCGCCGAACACCCCAACCGGCGGCTTCACCACGGCCGACATTCAAGCCGCGGGATTTGCCACGAAACTCACCGCCAACGAATTCACTCCGCGGGCGGCGCTGCAATACCGGGTGGATCCGGATCTCATGTTCTACGCCTCCGCCACCCGCGGCTTTCAAGGCGGCGGTTGGAATGGCCTGGCCTTCTCCGCGGCCACCTTCAACGATTTCAAGCCCGAGACGGTCTGGTCTTACGAGAGCGGCATGCGCTCGGAGTGGCTCGACAAAACGGTGAGACTGAACGTCAATTTCTTCTACGAGGACGTCAAGGCGTACCAGTTGTTATCCGATGCCGGCGGCGGCAATTTCGTCTCCAACAACGCGGCGAATTTCTTTGCCTATGGCATGGAAAGCGAAATTGCGTGGAAACCGGTCGACGCGCTGACCCTGTCATTGAATGTCGGCCTGATGCAGGCTGAGTACTATAGCCCGAGCGCCACCGTGGCGGCGCAGCAGGCAGCCTGCCAGGCCGCACCGGGCCTCACCAATGCCAGTTGCGGTCAGGGCATCGTCGATGCGTACGGCAACCTCGCGACCCCGTCGAACACACCGCACGCGAATGCAGCCGTGCATGCGGCCTACGACCTGCACGTCGGCGGTGCCACGCTATCGCCCAACATCGGCGTGCAATGGACCGGGACACAGAACGTCGGCACCGAGGGCTTGCCGGGCGGTGCGGACCCCGCCTATGCCACGTTGGACGCGGGGCTCGCCGTCAAGCCGAACAGCCTGCCCTTGACCGTCACGCTGGAATGCAAGAACTGCACCATGAAAAACTGGGGCACGGCCTACCTGTTCGGCTACCGGTACTACAACGTGCCTGGATTTTGGGATGCCCGAATCAACTACAAATTCTGACCGCGATGACTCGTATCATCGTGCTGTTCAATTTGAAGCCGGGCGTCGACGCAGCGACCTATGAAGCGTGGGCGAAGCGTGTGGACCTGCCCATCGTCAACCAGCTGGGCAGCATCCGCTCTTTTGAGGTGTTCAAGTCGACCTCCCTGTTGGGCAAGGCCGAACCGCCCCCTTATCAGTACATAGAAATCATCGATGTCGATGACATGGCGGCCTTCGGCGTGGATGTGGCGACCGCCACCATGAAGAGGGTTGCCGCCGAGTTCGCCGAGCTGGCGGACGCCACGTTCATCATGACCCAACCCTTGGTCTGATGAGCGACCTGCGCGGCAAGGTCGCGGTGGTGACGGGCGCGGGCCGGCGCGGCGGCTTGGGCGAAGCCATCGTGCGACGACTCGCCCGCGATGGCGCGCATGTCGTGCTCTCCGACTTGGGTGCTGCGGTCGACCCATCGACGCCGCAGGCCATGGTCGGCATGCATGGCGAGATGGAAACTTTGGCGCAGGAAATCGCCGCAGCGACGGGGGTACGCGTCGCCACCTTCGACTGCGACGTGCGCGATGCGTCGCGGATGACGGCGCTGGCTGCGTTTGCGAAAGCCGAGTTCGGAACGCTCGATATTTGGGTCAATAACGCCGGCATTGGCTACATCATGAAACCCTTGCTCGAGGTGAGCGAAGCCGACTGGCGCGCGGTGATCGACGTGAACCTTTCCGGCTGCTTCAACGGCATCCAGGCGGCGGCGCGCATCATGATGGCTCAGGGCAGCGGCGGCCGCATCATCAACATCGCCAGTCAAGCCGCCAAGTCCGGGTTTCCGTTCGCGGCCGCCTACTGCTCCTCGAAACACGCGCTGGTGGGGCTGGTCCGCTCGGTGGCGATCGAACTGGGGCCGTTCGGCATCACCGTCAACAACGTCTGTCCGAATCACGTCACCACCGGCTTGGGAGCCTGGCAGAACGAGTACTTCTCGAAGCAATCCGGCCTGACGGTCGAGCAATACCTGAACAACATGAAACAGCGAATTCCGCTGCGACGTTGCGGCTTGCCCGATGACACCGCCGATGCGGTGGCCTTCCTCTGTTCGGCGGCGGCGAGTTATATCACCGCAGAGTCGATGAATGTCTCGGGTGGCGAAGAACCGCATTGATTTTAACGAAAATGCGGCTTTCGATTGCGCTCTTAAATGAAACAGATACACTGAGGGCGCCCGAGCGACAGGAGATTGCGTCATGCCCCTCGAACTGAACCACGAGCTGAAAATTCCCCTGGACCGCGATTCGTCCGCCCGTCAGGATTTCGTCTCGCAGCTGCGCGGCTTCATCCTCAACGACATGGCCGCCTCCATGCGCAACGCCTACGAGGAGAGCGTGGCGCCCGCCTTCGAGCGCGAACATGGGCGTGCCCCTGCGACCCAGGATGAAGTACATGACGCGATGCGCGGCAATACCCAATTCAAGTTCTACAGTTCGATTCGCTACAACGCCCAGGAGATGGTGTGGCGCTCGGTGATTCCTTGCGTGGAACGGGCGCTGCCCGGGATCGAGGCCACCATCGAACGCTTGAGCGGCTCGTCGGGTGGCAGCTTGCACCTTGATCCCAACTTGACCATCCCCGAGAACGTGGCCGACCTGCCGGTGCACCTGATGCCGGGCGGTTATGCGCCCTCAGCCTCACCGGCCGCCGGTGCGGTGTACGACAATGGTCTCGCGGTGTTTTCCGCTGGATTCATGGGCAAGAACCTGGACGATATCGGTCTGTCCATGTCGAACTACGTCAAATTTCGCCATCCGGATTTCAAACCGCGGAAAATCCTCGATTGCGGCGCCACCGTGGGACACAACGCGGCCGCCTGGGCGGCGACCTTCCCGGATGCCGAAGTGCATGCCATCGATGTATCCGCGTCCGCCGTGACCTATGGTCACGGCCGGGCCGAAAGCCTCGGGCTGCGGGTGCATTTCAAGCAAATGGACGCGACCTCGCTCGACTACCCGGATGAATCCTTCGATGTGGTGTTCACGTCCATGTTCCTGCACGAACTCGCCGTGCGCGACATCGAGAAGTTCATGGCGGAGGCGCATCGCGTTCTGCGCCCAGGCGGCATGCTGATCAATATGGAGCTGCCGCCCAATCAGGAGCTGCAACCCTACGACCAGTTTTATCTGGATTGGGACTCGTACTACAACATGGAGCCGTATTACCGCACCTACCGGGACCAGGATCCCGTGGCACTGCTGTCGAAGGCGGGGTTTTCTTCCGCTGACTATTTCCAATTCGTGGTGCCGCAGTATTCGTACATGGACCCGAGCGACTTTGTCGCCGCCATCGATGCGCCGCAACGCATCGACGGGCAGACCGGCCGTTTGAGCGCCAGTTTGCAATGGTTTGGCTTCGGGGCGTGGAAACGTCCATGAGCGAGGACGCCACGCGGCGCCAGGCATTTTTCGAATCCGACGCGGTGGATCAGCTGGTCACCATGGTGCTCGAACTGGCGGCTGAACAATGGGTGCTGCGCGAACGCGTCTATACCATCGAGAAAGCGGCCGACTCGCTCGGTCTGCCGTTGAGCGCCTCGGTCGAAAACTATCGGTTCAGCGATGAGGAAAAAGCCGCGCTCGCCGGCATGCGCCAGACCCTGATAGACAACCTCATGCGCTCGGTGAACCGCGAGCATCGGCGACTGCGCCCCGGCACCCTCTAAGCGACGCCGTCCGTTCATGCTCAGCATTTCGCTGCTCGTCTATGCGCACATACTTCTGATGGTGTTCTGGCTCGGCACCGACATCGGCGTGTTCATCGCCGGACTGCGCTTCATGGATCCCAAGCGCACGCTCGCCGAGCGCGCAGCCGTCATCAATCTCGGCATGGTCATCGATCGCTTTCCGCGCATCTGCTTCGTGGCCATCCTGCCCGTGGGGCTGCAGATCGCCTATGGCCTGGGATTTCTGCCGCTGTCCGCGAGGATCATGGCCGGGGTGTGGATTTTCAGCGCCGCATGGCTCGGCAGCGTGATCGCCGGCATGGTGCTGATGGGCACGCCAGGAGGGCAGCGCTGGACGCGGGTGCAGCATGCGTTTCTGGCGGTGTCCGCGCTGTTGTTGCCGGCGGCGGCCATTGCCAGCTGGACCGGCCGGATCTCCATGCCGGGATGGCTTTCGGCCAAGCTCGCGGCGTACGGGGCCATGTGCGTGTTCGCCTTGCTGTTGGACCGCTCCTTTGCTCCGGTGTTCGTCGCCTTCGGCGCCATCTCCACGCAGGGCTCCACACCCGAGCGTGAAGCGTCGCTGCGCGCACCCATGCTGCGAACCTATGTCTGGGTACTCGCCATCTACGCGGCGGTGCTCGTCAGTGGATTCTTGGGGACTGCCAGGCCATGAAGGAAGCGGCGCCTCACACCGCCGCGTTGGCGGATCGCATTCCCCATCTCGAGATCAAGCAGCTGCGGCGCTTCCTCGCCGTGGTCAGGTGCGGCAGTTGGGCGGCGGCGGCGCCGGATCTTGGCCTGACCCAGCAAGCGCTGGGTGCGGGCATCGCGCGGATGGAACAGGATCTCGGGGTGGTGTTGTTCGACCGCGGCCCGGGCGGCGCAACCACCGTGACTCCGTACGGCACTTTGCTGATACGTCACGCCAAGCACATTCTGGCCGCGGCGGATCGCGCCCGCGAGGAACTGATCGCCTTTCGCGATGCACGCGGCGGCAGCGTCGCCATCGGCATCGGTGAAGCCTTTCCTCACGAAGTCATCGCCGATGCGGTACGCGAGTGCCATCGATCGCGACCGGAGATTCGGCTGTCGATCGTCGAGGACTATTCGGACCTGCTCCTGGACAAACTCATGGCCGGAGAGATCGACTTCATTGCCGGGGCCGACACCGCGGCGGCCGGCGCCGATGTCGAGCGCTTCTTGCTCTACTCCTTGCGGGATATCGTCATCGCACGGGCCGGTCATCCGTTGGCAAAGCGGCCCAAGCTGCGGCTGCGCGACCTGCAATCGTGCACCTGGATGTTGCCGCGCGCCCGTCCGGCCGACGCAGCGCTGATCACGGAGGCGTTCCGCAATCAGGAACTGGATCCGCCCACCCGTTTCATTTGGACCGACGCACCGAATGTCGGCATGCGCCTGTTGATGTCGGAGGACTACCTGTTCATGACTTCACCCGCCCAAGTCACGGAACCGCTGCGCAAGGGACAGTTGATCGCACTCAGTACAAAATCGCCGAGTGTCGAGCGGCGAGTGGGCCTGCTCTTCAGAAGCGACACCCGGCTCAACCCCTCGGCGATGCGGATGATGGAAGACATTCGCGATCGGGTGCATGCGCACATCGACGCGTCGAACTACGCGTCGCCTTTGAATCCCGGACGCCGAGTCAGTGATGCTGCCTGAAGCACCGACCCGCATTCCGTGGCGCATCCTGATCGTGACACTCATCGCATCGGCGCTTTCGAATATGGATCAATCCCTGTTCGGCTACGCGGTGCCGGGCGTGATGGGCGACCTCGACATTGGGCTCGCCGGCATCGGACTCATGATATCGGCATGCTTTGCATTTGCGATTTTCTCGGCGCCTGCGTTGGCGTCGCTGGTACCGAGAATCGGCGCGCCGGCGGTGCTGACCTTGGCCGTCGCAGGTTCCGCGGTATTCGTCGGGCTGCAGGCATTGGCCAAGACCACGGTGCCCTTCTCGGTGTTGCGGGTGCTCGGTTTCGGGATCAGCGCGGTCATCATTCCCGTATCGGGTGCCTATCTCGCCTCGAATTCGCCCGATCGCGGCCGCTCGTTGCTCATTGCCGTTCAGCAATGCGGCTATCCGCTGGGCTGGTTCATTGCATCGGTGGTCGCCGTGCCGCTGATGCGCGCGCACGGCTGGCGCTCGACGTTTCTGGTGGCTTTCGCGGTCGTACCGCTGGCCGCATTGATTTATGCGTGCCTGCCGCGCGCCGGCGCCCAGGCCGGCGCGGCAGGTGACGCGAGCGGTGCGCCGCGCCCCGGGTGGGCACAGTTGCTGAGTCCTCGCTGCAGACGATACACACTGACGTTCGGCGTCGCTTTCGTGCTCTACGGCGGCGCCATCGGTGGCACCAGTTTTTACCTGCCGACCTTCTTTCAACAGACGCGCGGCTACGACGCGGAGACGGCGGCCCAGGTGGTGGGATTGTCTTATGCCATCGGCATGGTGGGGTATGTCGGTGCGGCGCTGGTCAGCGAACTGTGGTTGAGCCGCGTCGCCACCGTGGTGCTGTGGCTGATGATGGCCGCGATCGGACTGCTGGCGACCATCTGGTTGCCGCATACCGTGAGCCAGGACACGTTGGTCTTCGGCATCACCACCGTGTTCTTCTATGGAGCGAGTTCCATCATGCTCACGAGCCTGCTCGAGTCGTATCCGCCCGCCCTGCGCGCATCGGCGGCTGCGTTGGCGGGCACCGCCTGTATCAGTCTGGGGTTTGTCGTGTTCCCGCTGCTCACCGCCGGTGCGGTCAAATGGGTGGGATGGAGCATGAGTTTCAGCCTGGTGATCGCCCCCGCGGTGTTCGCGGCAGGTGTTCTGATGTGGACCTTGCCGAAGCAGCCGAGTCGCGTTTCACCATGACGGCTGCGGCGGCATCGGTGCTGCCAGGCAACCTCTATCCACATTTGTTCTCGCCGTGGCGCCACGGCCGTCTTGATTTGCGCAATCGCATCGTGCATGCGGCGATGACCACGCGCCGCGTGTTCGACCAGACCCCGACGCCGGAAATGATCCGCTACTACGAGAATCGCGCGGCGGGCGGCGCCGCCATGGTGGTCACGGAGCCCCTCAACACCGCGCGCATCCAAACACGCGGCCACTACGTGCGCGCGTGGAACGATGACAATCTGGAGTGGCTGAAGCGTTGGGCGGACGCAGTCGAGTCCAAGGATTGCCGGCTGCTGGGTCAGATTCAGGACTCGGGCCGCGGCCGGCATGAACGCGGCCGCAATCCCAATGCCATCGGCGTCTCGGCGCTGCCGGACGATCTGTCATGGACGGTGCCGCGCGCGCTCAGGAAGGACGAACTGTGGCAGATGATCGACGACTTTGCGCAGTCGGCGGCACGCCTCGAACGCTGCGGCTTTTCGGGGGTCGAATTGTCGGCTGGCCACGGACACCTGTTTCACCAGTTCATGGCACGCCGCTCGAACGTGCGCACCGACGAATTCGGCGGCGACCTCCCCGGCAGGATGCGGTTTCTCACGGCCAGCATCGCGGCGATTCGCGCCGCGTGCGGGCCCCGATTCATCGTCGGCCTGAAGATGCCCGGCGACGATGGCATGCCCGATGGCGTGGATCCGGCGCAAGCCGCGGAGATGGCTGCCCTCGTCACGCGAGACGGCGCCATCGACTATGTCGCGTTCTGCCAGGGCGCGCACTCGCGAACCCTCGATTGGCACATTCCCGATCTGCATTGGCCGCGGTCGGCCTGGATGCCGCTGATCCGGCAACTGCGCCAGCATGTCCATGGCACTCCCGTCATGGCGTTGGGACTGATCACGGATCCCGCCGAGGCGGATGGCATCCTGGCGCGCAATGAAAGCGAATTGGTGGCGTTGGGTCGCTCCTTGGTGACCGATCCGGCGTGGCCGCTGAAGGCGGCGAACGGCCGTGAACGCGATATTCGCTACTGCGTCTCGTGCAACACCTGCTGGGGCCAGATCGTCGAGGGCCAGCCGCTCACCTGCGATAACAATCCGCGGGTTGCACGCGTCGATGAAGTGGATTGGAAGCCGGTGCGCCTCAGGCGCGGCCGCCGCGTCGTCGTGATCGGCGCCGGGGTTGCCGGTCTCGAGGCCGCCTGGATCGCGGCCGCGCGCGGGCACTCGGTCACCGTTTTCGGTGCTGCCGCCGAGGTCGGCGGCAGCACCCGTCTGCATTCGCTGCTGCCGGGCGGCGAGTCGCTGTCCAGCGTCTATGATTTTCAATATACGCAGGCGCGGCACTACGGAGTGCGTTTCGAGTTGGGCGTGCAAGCCACGCTCGAGGAGGTGCACGCCGCCAAGGCGCACCGAGTGATTGTCGCGACGGGCGCGGCCATGACCTGGCCGCGAACCGCACCGGCCGAGTGGCGCGAGGACGGGGTCCTGTTGGATGCACGGACCGCGGCCCGCGAACTCTGTGGTTACCGTCAGCGTCAGGGCGGGACCGCCGTGTTGTTCGACATGGACCACACCGAGGGCACTTATGCACTCTCGGAGGTGATGCGGCGGCTGTTCGATCGCACCGTGATCGTGACGCCGCGAGAGCGGATCGCCACGGATGTTCCGCTGGTCAGCAATCTCGGCATCTACAGACGGCTGACGCGGCTTGGGATCGAGGTCTTGCCGTTGTCGGAAATCGCCGGCGAATCCATCCTCGATGAAGGCCGCGTCGCCTGTCGCAACGTGCACACGGGAGAGCTGACCTGGATCGAGGATGTGGCCGTGGCCGCTTACTCGACGCCGCGCGCGCCCCGCGACACGCTGTTCTCGGCCCTGCGCGCCGACGGCATCGATCTACAGTTCATTGGCGACTGCAAAGTCCCGCGCACCCTGCTGGCCGCAACCAGCGAGGGCCATGCGGCAGGCTCGAGCGTGTGATGTGCTCACCCTTCCTCGCGAAACGCGTGGAGGGGCAACGGCGCCGCTTCATTGACGATGAGTGCCTGGCGGCGCATGAAGCGCGTGTAGCCTTCAGCGCCCATGCGCGAGGGACCGAGGCCTGAGCAGCGAAACGATTGCTTGCCGGCTTCGTGAAACAGGGCGGTCAATGCGGCATCGTTGATGCTGACGGCACCCGCCTCCAGGCATCCGGCGATCACCTCGCACTCCTCGATGCGGGGTCCGAACACGGCCGCGGAAAGTCCGAACTGCGAATCATTGGCGAGTTCCACGGCCTGCTCCACCGAATCGAAAGCCATGATGGGCAATATCGGCCCGAAGCTTTCATCCATCATGACTTTCATGCCATGTGTCACCTGGGTGATCACCGTGGGCGCCAGCCACAGTCCCCCGCCGTGCGTTTCGATCTGGCCACCGGTGAGCACGAGCGCACCCTGCGCCCGAGCATCGGCGATTTGCGCAGCGAGGATCGACGCCTGCGTCTCGAAAATGATGGGACCGATGTCCCCGGCGCCGATCGCCGGGTAGTTGAATCGCACGGCGCGTGCTTTCTCAACCAATCGGGCGGTGAATTGATCGTGAATGGCACGGGCTACGTAGATACGTTCGATGGACTGACAGGCCTGGCCCGTTGCCAGCACCGAACCTCGCAAGGCAGCGTCGGTGGCGGCGTCGAGATCCGCACCCTCGAGCACGATGAGGGGATCCTTTCCTCCGAGTTCCAAAAAAGCAGGAATGAATCTGGCTGCAGCCTGCAGCGCAACCTTCTTGCCGGTGGCCACAGAACCTGTGAAACACACGCAATCGCCCAGCTCTATCATGCCGGCAGCCGTGCGCCCATCACCGGGAACGATGTTCAGTATTCCAGCCAGTTCGGGAATTGCCGCAATGATCTGCCGCAGCGGCTCGATGAAACGCGGAGTGACCTCGGAGGGTTTGATCCACACGGCGCATCCGGCCAGCAATGCGGGCAGCGTGTCGATCATGCTGAGCAGCAGCGGAAAATTCCATGGAGCCACCACGGTCACCAACGCATAGGGAACGAAACGCGACCGGTGGCGGATATGCGGCATGGTTCGGCCGCGGCTCCATCCGCTTGGGGTAAGCCCGGGCGCGATTGCGCACCAGGCGTGAATCGAGCGCACCACGCTGTCGATTTCAGTGGAAGCGATTCGGGCCCGACCGGTGTCCTTGCTCAACGCCGCGCGCAGCGCTGCGACATCAGCCGGTGAGGCGAGCGCGGCGGCCAGCGCTTTCAGCGTGCCAATGCGGGCTTCGAGACCGGCCGCCGACCAAGCCGCCTGATTGCGGCGCAGCGCTTTCGCCATCGAAGGCAATTCTTTGCGGGGCGGTGCCGTGAAGACCTGATTGCGCTCGCCCGTGCGCGGATCGCGCGCCGTCCAAGTCCAGCATGCCGACTCCCCATCGTCCGGTTCGCTTAAGGACTGCAAAGAAGTATTCGCACAAAGAAATTGCGACATGGCAACATCACCTGAGTTTATGTCATTTGAGCAAATACTCTAAAGGATGCACATGACTGAATCGCCATCCTTCTATGCCTTGGGGCTGCAGACCACCTGCATCGCGGTCAACGGCGCGGCCGACGCGAGAGCGTCCATGCTCGAATCCTGCGCGCGTATTCGGCGGCAGACCCAGGCCGCGAAGCGCTTCATCGGCGCCGATCTGCGTTTGGTGGTGTTGCCCGAATACCTGCTGACCGGATTTCCCATGGGCGAATCGGCAGCGCAGTGGGCCGAGAAGTCGGCGCTTGACGCCGGCGGACCGGAGTACGCGGCGCTGGGAGAGATCGCGACCCAGGTGGATGTCTTTCTCGCAGGTAACGCCTACGAGAGGGATGCGAACTTCCCGGGGATTTACTTCCAGACCTCCTTCATCATCGATCCGCGCGGCGGAGTCATTCTGCGTTATCGGCGGCTGGTGTCGCTGTTTGCGCCGAGTCCCTACGATGTGTGGGACAAGTACCGTGACATCTATGGCGAGGACTCGCTGTTTCCCGTGGTCGATACCGAACTTGGCAGGCTCGCGGCCATCGCGAGCGAAGAAATTCTGTACCCGGAAATCGCGCGAGCATTCGCGCTGCGCGGCGCGGAAATCTTCGTGCATTCCTCCAGCGAGGTCGCAAGCGCGCTGCCCACGCCTAAGAATGTGGCCAAACAGGCGCGCGCATTGGAAAACCTCGCCTATGTGGTGTCCGCCAACACGGCCGGCATCGATGGCATCGCCATACCGCGCGCGTCCACGGATGGCAATTCCCAGATCGTGGATTTTCGCGGCCAGGTGATCGCGCAGGCGGCACTCGGCGAGAGCATTGCGGCCTGCGCGGAAATCGATCTGGCGGCATTGCGACGCTATCGGCGCCGGCCCGGGATGGGAAATATATTGTCACGCCTGCCGCTGGAACTTTGGCGTCACGCGCTGGGTGGCCCCGCGCTGGGTGGTGCGCAAATACAGCCGCCCAATTCTCTGGTCCGCGCGGACGGATCGCTGCTGCTGCCCACCCCCTCGTTTTACGGCGAGCGGCAGCAACGCGCCATCGATCGCTTAAGCGAGGCGAACATCATCCAATGAGATCCGCCCAGGACTATTCCGAATTCCGACAGGGTTGGCGCGTGGTGCTGGCCTCGCTGGTGGGAATCGGCTTAGGTTTGTCGCCCGTGCCGTTCTACACCATCGGCATGCTGGCGCCGGAACTCGCGCGCGAGTTTCACTGGCCGTTTGGCAAGATCATGGGCGGGCTCACCATCACCTCGCTCGCGGTGCTGATCGCAAGTCCCGTGGTGGGCTTGCTGGCCGATCGCTTCGGCGTGCGCAAGGTCGCCCTCACGTCCATCGTGCTGTTTGGCTGCTCGTTCGCCGCGTTTTCCCTGACCCAAGGTTCGCTGCTGCTGTTTTATCTGACATGGGGCGCGGTGGCCATCGGCGGCGCGGGAACCTTGCCCATCACCTGGACGCGCGCCGTGAACAATCGGTTCGATGTGCGCAAGGGTTTGGCGCTTGGGTTATCGTTGCTTGGCACGGGCCTCTTCGGGTTTTTCATCAAGCCGATCTGCGCCTGGCTGATCGCACACGAGGGTTGGCGTGCGACCTATCTGGTGATCGGCGCCATGCCCTTGTGCATTTCGCTGCCCATCGCCTGGTTGTTCTTCCATGACGTGGGCGAGCGGTCGCAGCGCATCGACGAGCCGGTGATCGTGACGGGATTGAGTTTCGCCGAAGCCTTGCGTGATTGGCGCTTCTGGGTGCTCGCCGTTGCCTTCGTGCCCATTTCCTTTGCGGTGGGCGGGCCCATACCCAACATGGAGAATATTCTCGCCACCCAGGGGTTTGACAAGCCCAGCATCGCAACCCTGGTGCCTTTCATCGGTCTGTCCGTCATCGCCGGACGCATCATCGGTGGCTGGCTGATCGATCGTGCATGGGCGCCGGGGGTTGCCTTCGTGCTGCTGTCCTTACCCGCCATGGGCTGCTGGCTGCTGGCACACGGACCGATCGACTATCGAACCGCCCTCTTCTGCATCGCGCTGATCGGATTCGCGGCCGGTGTCGAATACGATCTCATGGCATTCTTGGTCGCCCGCTACTTCGGGATGCGCTCCTACGCCACGATCTACGGATCGCTGTACGGGTGCTTTGCGCTGGGCGCCGGCGTGGGTCCGCTGTTTTTCGGCAACGCCTTCGACAAGACACATTCCTACAGCGGAATGCTGGTGATCTCGTGCGTCATCCTGGTGATGTCGGCGCTGATGCTGTTGACTCTGGGCCGATATCGGCGGTTCGAGCGCCATCCCCTTTCAGAAACCGAACCACCGTCTCAGACAGCAGCTGCGGTGCCTCGAACAACGCAATAGAGCATGTCACTCCGAGATCGACGAGGATCGCCTCAGGCTTGGCGGCATGCGTGGCACGCGTCATCGCGTCGAGCATCTCACCCGGATGCGTAATCAATAGCAGCGGATGCGTGCAGGCGCGCAGCGAGGGCGCCATGTCGTGGCTCAAGGCGGCGTTGTGTCCATACCAAAGATAAGGCCCGGCCATGAGCCGGCTGAGCACCATGCTCTGCGCCGCCTGCAAGCCGAAAACCCCTTCGAGTCGCTGGAACAGCGCGGCAAGATGACCTCCTCCGGACTGCGCAAGGAATGCCCCGCCATCGCGCTCATCGGGCACGACGCGCTGCCACCATTCCTTCAACTGCGCCTCGCTCATCAGCGGCGAGCCATAGAAGGCGAGCTTGCCGAATCGTTGCGGATATTTCACCGCGGCAGCGAGCCCGACCTGGACTCCGGTATGAAAACCAAACACATCGGCTTTCGATACACCGGCGTGGTCCAGGACCGCGATTGCCGCGTCCGCAAAATCCTCGATCGTCGGCGGCCACGGCGGCGCGTCCGACATGCCCATGGATGGCGAGTCCATGGCGATCACGCGCAGGTTTGCCTCTGCCAGGTACGGGAACAGGGCTGCAAAATCGACGGCAGACGTCGGTGACTGATGCAGCATCAGGAGCGGCGCGCCGTCGCCGCCGGCATCGTAGTAATGCACTTGTCCGGTGCGGGCATCCGCGTAGGCTCTGCGCAATCGTGGGCCGCTGGGATGCATGCGATAGGGCGGCGTTCAGCCGGCGACGACCTCGAGCAGAGTCCCGTCCGGTGCGCGCATCGTTGCCACCCGCGCGCCGCCATAGATGACTCCGGCATGCTCTGCCGGCGGCGAGATCCAAGGCCCCTCGAGCCGATCGAAATCAGGATGCTTGAGCGTCGTCAGGCTGATTCCTGGGGGTAGGTGACCTAAATGCGTCGGCCGGGGCGTCGCCGCCGCGGGATATTGGTCCAATTCCAGGAACACATCACGCCCGTGAATCATGGTGGCAATCGTATGCAGGCCGTCGATCGGCAGATCGAAGGCCTTGGCCAGCATGGTGTAGACGATGTCCATTTCGCGCCCGGGCGCAAGCAGCGCATGCTGCTCGAACCACCGCAGAGAGCCCTTCAGATCCGAGCAGGCAAGCACCAGAATGAACAGCTTGTCGATCATCGAGGCCGCGCGCGGCAAATCGTAGGCCGGCAGATCCGCACGGATCTGCGTCAAGTAAACGATCTCCTGATCGGGCCCTTGCACCTGCATGGGAAAGATGGCGGGAAGACCGTCGATTTCCCGCGGCGGCCCGATGATCTGAAACGGTGAGCGCAGCATGCGGGCATTGACCGCCTGCACATCCTGAACGCAGATCTCGATGGCCGCCCAACCAAAGGTGCGCAGCGGGACGTAGGTTTCAACCGGCTCAGCAGCCACGAACCGGAGGTAGACGTCGGCACCCGATGAGGGCGCGAGGGTGATGAACTCCCGTCCGCAGGCGCCCGGTGTTCCCCAACTGAGCGCCAGTGCCTCAGCGATCCGACCGTGCTCGACGATGCGATAGTCGAACCATTCGCGGTAGCGTTCGGCGGATGCCCGCGGATCGGTGACGCTCAAGGTGGCGGCACGCAACAGCTTCATGCCGGATCGTCACCCGACACCTCGCGTGCGACATCTTCGGAAGCCAACTCCGATTCACCACCCGTCTTGAGTTGCTCGGCCTCTTGCTGCACGATTCTGAGGATTCGCGCGATGTATTCCTGGGTCCACAACCCCCGCTGCACGGCTTCCTCCGGTGTTGGCTCGAAGGCCTCGATATCGGCTCGCGTCATGATGCCCTTGCGCTCGAGCAGGCGTTCGAGCGTGTCGACACGCGTCCTGGCGACGGCAAGTTCCTGGGCAATGGCCATCGCGATCGCCATGACACGCTCGACCTCCGGGTTCAAAAAATAAGGACGCTTGCCCGCCGGTTTGGCGGACGCGATCGCGAGAGCGGCTTCGAGTGTCATGCGGACTTGCGCGCGCCGACGACGTGCCAGGCCGCCTTGCGGCCGTAGTCCTCGCCGCCTTCATCGGCGGCATCCGGAAACACCTCGCGGTCGACCACTGCCGTGACGCCGCCATGGATCAACTGTTCGCGCTCGAAGCCGGCATTGATCAAGAAGCCATCCAGATCGATCTCATGCATCGCGCTCCAAAAGGGCTCGTTGTTGTAAAACGCATCCCAGTCCCGCATGGCCTGCTCGTACAAGGGCATGTCCTTGCCGTATTGCGGCTGTTCCACATGCAGCACGATACCGCCCGGCTTCAGCACGCGGAAACTCTCGCGCATGATGGCGCGCATCGAGCCGTACGACAGCTCATGCAGAAACATGGTGGTTTGGACCCAGTCGAAGCTGGCGTCTGCAAACTTCTTCAGGTCGGCGCCGTCGGCTTGCACGAAGCGGATATTGTTGACGCCGAGCGAGCGGGCCCTTGCCAACGCATAGCGCAGCACCGGGGCACTCACGTCGATGGCAATGACTTCCGCATCGGGATAGGCCTGGGCCAGGGGCAGGACGCTGTGACCCAAGGTGGCGCCGATATCGAGGATGCGCCGCGGCTTGAAGTCGGGGAGATTGCGCCGCACCCACTGCAGCACCGCCTGCCCGCCGCCGTCGGAATAACGACCGAGCATGCCGCCGGTGGTGGCGAAAAGGCCGCTGTCGTAATTCGCGGCCGCCGAGACATCGCCGGGAAACAGCTCCGTGTGATAGCTGCCCGGCATGCAATGATGATCGACCGCAGACACATAGCGCGGAATCTTCACGCTGGCGTCGGCGGTGAAACCCGGGTCCTTCGCAATCACCTGATCGACCTTGGCGGCGAGTTCTTCGGCCTGTCTCACGGCCACCCAGCGTCCCGCCTGTTGACGCTGTTCCATGGTCATGCGCCGCAAAGCCGACCAGGTTTGGTAGTAGGGATCCTTGAGCAACGCCTTGCGCACATCGTGCCGGTTTGAAAAGTGCCCGCCTTGCGCCTCGACACGCGGGACCACACGCTGCTCGAAGGCGGTCTTCACCGCCGGCAGTACGCGCGTGCCAAGATATCGATTCATTTGCGCCAGAAAATTGAAGCGCTCGATTTCATCGTGGGTGGTTGCGGGAAACACGTCGTGGCGGCCCACCGCACGGTAGTCCGGGGGCCCTTGATAGGTCGGTTTTGTTCGTGTCTCGCTCATGAGTGGCCTCGCGACCTCTGTCTTCGATCGCTATAACATCCTATCATTGGGTCGTACAACCAACCCCGCAGACATCTCATTATGCTTGACATTCGCATGGAAATGCCGGTTCTGGCCCGTCACGAGGGCAAGTGGGAGGGTCTGTACATCCATGTCGATCCGGACAACCAAGAAGTGGACCGCCATATGGCGCGACTGGAATGCATGTTCCCGGAGTCAGGTCCCTACGCATACCATCAGATCAATACTTATATCTGGCCGGATGGCCGCACGGAAGAAATTCACTTCCCGGCGACCTACAAGGACAAGGCCATCTGGTGGGACACCGACCGGATCCATGGCCGGGCCTGGGAACTCGATGCACGAACCGTGGTATTGACCTGGTCGCGCAAGGATCTGCCCGGCAGTTACCTCTACGAGATGATCCAGATTTCGCAAGACAACAACCACCGCGGCCGCACCTGGCATTGGTTCGTCGACGACAAGCTGGTCAAGCGCACTTGCATCAAGGAGTCGCGAATCGCCTAGAAGAAACCCGTTGATTCCAGCGCGAGCACTTGCACATCGGCAAGTCCCTCGCGCAGCACTTTCACCCGTGCATAATCCTCACTGTTCCAAAAACGATGCAAGCTCCGCAGATCCGGCCACTCCGAGATGAGCACCGCCGCGCCCTGTCCCCAGGAACCTTCGAGCAGTTCGGCGGCCGAGCTGCCGCGGAAGACGTAGCGGCCGCCATACTGGGATACCAACGCAGCGGCCGCCGCGCCGTAGCCTGCAATGAACTTCTCGCGATCATGAAGCTTCGCGGTGATGATCATGTAGGCGGCCATGGGCTCTCCGTGGGATACGCTGAACTGTGTTCAACTGAACGCGCCTGCCAGAGTCAATGACTCGCGGGCGTCGGGGGCGGTACCTGCTTCTTGAAATACGTCCAACTGGTCTCGTTGGGCCGGGTGTCATCGACCGGTGGCGGTGACTTCCACGCAGGATAATTCTCGTCGATTTCTTTTTTCACGACGTCCGGCAGATCGCTCCATTGCATCAATTTCTGACCCGCGGCATGGAAGTACACCTCGCCCGCGCGATCGCCCATTTTCATCCAGGGCA
>Ga0116227_10008034_pt1 | contig 20167 bp, 5 predicted proteins | sample S1TSphgellanicum_FD_89693 | JGI IMG/M metagenome (GOLD analysis project Ga0116227, IMG submission 89693) | Host-associated microbial communities from peat moss isolated from Minnesota, USA - S1T2_Fb - Sphagnum magellanicum MG | ecosystem: Host-associated > Plants > Peat moss > Unclassified...
AGAAGTCAGCATCTGTAATGTTCTATGAATTGACAAGCGACCCCAGCAAATACCTGTCTGTCTCATTTCAGAGGAAGAGTCACTTGCCCTTGAATGTTGAACCTGAAGTGTCTGTTGAGGGTATCTCCCTTCAGAAGAACTGTATGCATGGGGGTACTGTACGGTAGAGGAATTTGATGCCAGGGAATAGAACCCTGGAGAATGCTGTTGCTGGGTGTACTGCATTGTAGAGGGACTGAGCACCTGAGGGTATTGCACTACAGAGGAACTGGGTACCTGGAGATCCCGCCCTGATGTTGACACCTGCCCTACATCCCAAGATGACAGGCCTGCAGGGTGCTTGAACTCTGTTGCCTTCTGTAATTTATTTCCTGCTGGGGCCATTTGTTGCAGGGAGCTTGTTGGTCGTGCAAGGGTCCCTGATCCAGAAACAGCCACCTGCCTGGGTGGTGTGAATGGCTTGATTGCAGAACGCTTGCCATTACTTAGCAGATACGTTGGCATCCCTAAGGTTTTCCTCTTCTGACTGTTCAATTGCTGCGGAAACACAATATTGCAATCAGCAACTATGATTCTCTGTTTCCACACATGTTCATGACTGCATCTTGTTTGTCTCAAATGCTTGAGCACCACAATGCCAGTGAAATAAGCACTTACTTCTGGCGCTTCTGGAATGCACATCTTCACTGGAACTTCCTCCATAGAAGTCTGTAATCTAGATACCTGAGATGCACCCGCACTAATTCCCCGTTCCTGGTTCCTCAAGGGAGTTGGAGACTTCTCATCTGCAGACACAGCAGAAAAAATGCATGCACAGAACACAGCTACATAAGACTACAAAGATAGGGCCATCAAAGAAAGAATGCAGACATTAATTTTGAACCGGAACCCTAAAACCTCGCAATCCAAGCCACAATTGGGCAACAAAGAGCCTCAGAAGAAAAGAAAGAATGAGAAACAGAGTGACGAAGCTCTCCATATACAAGCTTCGAAATCCTGATGATTGAGGCCCAAAACTGCTGAACGCAAGAATCCGCTCCAGCAGCGGTGGTAGGGGGTCTTACCCGGCAGCACCTGTGTTGTTGGAGGACGGAATGGAAGGTTGTGCTTTGCGATGGGCTCCCCGGAGCTTAGAGGCAAACATGTACCATATCTCCACCCGCCAGTTGCGGAAGTGCCGTTCGACGTTCCTCCTTTATTCGACGCAGCTGCCGCTTCTCCTCTCTCGACGGCCCACAACGACAGCGGCCTCGCATTCACCATCACGCCGTCCCTCCCTCCCTCCCTCCCTACCTGCGCGGAACGAGCTCGCTCTGTTGCAGAATGTTCTGCTAAGCTTTGAAGAGGGAGCCAAAGCTCGAAGCAGAAGTAATGCGGAAAACGTCTAGAATGAGCGGGAACTCCTTTCAGTTTATTTAGCAGCGCTGGAGGAACGGAAAGTTGTAGGAGATCGTTCCTGGCTGTAACTGGGTTGGTAATTTGGCGCATAATGGGCAGCCATGAGCCTGTTCCATTACGTTAACATATGTGGTCAATGATTATGACATTTCGTTCATAATCTTCTACCCTGAAAGATTATGAACAAGATGAAGAGCATTAAACATTACCCAGCTTACTTAGGGTATAATCACCATGGTGAACATCAACCCCAAAACAAAACACGAGGCATAATCACCACAGACCTTAACACAGTTACAGACATTTAACAGCCCTAACCCAGTTCGCAGGCAAGGTGAGCAAGGGTCCCCTTAGACAAGGGTCCAGGGACCAAAAACCCGGGGAGCAATTTGAAGTAAAGTGAACTTTGAATTGGACCCTTTTTCACATTTAAAAAAACACTTTTTCCTAAGGTACAATGAGTGAGTGTGTCTAAACGTGTGGGGTCCAATTCCAAGGTCCAATATTAAAAATGTGTGATTGACATGTGAGAGGATTAAGTTAACCTTTGGTCTTTTCTCTTTTTTTCCCTTCTTTCATAGTTAGTTTTTTTTACTTTTATTACACACAATGGATGAACATAGGCACAAGATATTAGTGGTTCTTGTTTTTATCATGACCATGCATCGAATGATTGCATAAGTGCTTGCATTGCAGTGAGTAGCTATAAGACAACATTGAAGTATGATGAGTGCAATGTTGTTTTTCATGGAGTTTATTGACATGGCGTTAAGAGTTCGCAACATGTCAAGGTATGAGATGGCAATGGGGTACAAGATGAATCAATTTTTGAGGAGCTTAAGATGTTTCAGCAATGAACAAGGTTAAGCTATGACACATTTCATTCATTAGGGTTGTAGGTCCAAGTCTTGAATGAAAAAATACACATATGAAATAAAACATCCCTATTGAAACTAGAGTAGTAATGGCTCTTGCACAACTAAATAGTGGAAATTCTTTGCAAATGTGTGGAAAGGTCTATGGCATTACAACAAGGACAACATCAATAATAGTGAAAATTATGTTCAACAATTAGAAAGCTCTTGAAACCATTAGTGATCCCTAAATTGATTAGAAACAAAATCAAATTTGTTTTGAAAGCTTGCATGGAATTCCATACATTCTAAGTGCCATAGATGGTAATCACATTCCAATTGTTACACCTAAAGTAAACCCAAAATGAAGTGTAGTACTTCACCATCCACCCAATTTTTTCTAGCTTTGTCACCTTCTTCATTTTCGTCTTTCACTACAACTGCCTTCTTCATTAGTGTTCCTTTCTTTGGAATGGGAATTGGTTTAAGGATCTCTTGCAATCCAAATCCCCTTCCACTTGTGAAAATTGGCACTTCAACCCTCCACTTTTTGCCCCACCTTCTTAATCACCTAATCTATGGTGTGTCTATCAATAAAATTTTGTAAGGTTGCACCACGATATTATTGGGGTCATTTTCTTTCAATGCTCATCTTATTAGCTTGCGAGTTTCTTTCATTTTATGCCCAACCTTTGATGGGTTAATTTTGTTTATGTGGACTCATTATGCATCAAAGTCAAAAATATATATTTCAGCCATGTGTTGTAGATTAATAATTTGTGATTTGTTAGTGATTTGACATTGGGGTAATTGAGGGTAGATGTGTGATAAAGGGAGACAATTTTCTCCAATACACAAGTGAGTTTAGAACAAACCTTGTTTATTTATTTTTTGGTTGCCCATTAACATTTTTTTTTTAAAAAATTTTGGGGTATTTTTTATGGTGCCTCATTAACATTTTTCAACCTAGCTTGATCAAAATAGGTGACAAATCAGCAAGTGGGTAGCCATTCAAAATCACCCCTAGATCTAAATGCCTAGTTTAAAAAATTAATGGATAACCGTTTTTACTTCACAATTCATAAATCAATAGAAGTTTTTGTGTTCAACCATTTACTAATAATGTTTGGGAATGAAAATTCACCTTTTTCATACAAAGATGCCAAACCATTTGGCCTAATTAATGCATGTTTGGGATGTCTTCCCCATGATGGGTGGTGGGCGTGGATATGTAAAACTAGAAAAAAAGGATAAGAATGGGTCATTCTTGTTTGATGAAAGGGGTTTTTTTATACACTTTCAAAAAAAAGTTGTCCACATTTGTTCCCCAAACAACTTGGTGATGATTGTGGGTTGTAAAATCTAAAACAAAAAAGTGAATAACAAAAGCCTTTGAATTTGTTTGGTGATGTTTTCTTAAAAAGTTAAACCATCAAAATTTAACCATTGAAATGTAACCAATCAAGAATTGAAATTGAAATTGATAGGGTTAAATCAAAATTGGTTTAAGGTTAAACTTAAACCCTAAAATCGAATTGAAATTGGGTCTAATATTTTGAATTAGTTTTGGAATTGAAATAGGAACCAAAATCAAATCAAGTTCCACCTCCATTTTTGTACCATATTGGACTTGAAATTGAAACCATGATTTTTGAAGTTTTTAAAAAAGATTGTAATCAAGGGTTAAAAAAGGATAACCAACAATTAACCACCAATGTTATCCCAAGTTATCTATAACTAAACCAAATTTGGGTCTAATTTTCATAATTAAGTCCAAAACCGTAACTTTTTTCTTAATTTTTAAAGTGGATTCAAAACCATATCCAAGCTCCATTTTTGTGTGGAAGTGGAATCATTCTAATTTTGTAAAAAACCAAAGGTTCTTCATAAAATTCAATAATCACCCAATGTTTATATTTAATGTATTTGTTGAAAATATGAAAACATTTATATGATATAAATGGAAACCATGGTTAGGAAAGTCCTATTAATTAGAATGTCTCAAATTCATGCCATGCACCAATGAAAAAAAGCTTGGAACAATGTAACTAATGTACAAGGTGTCAGGAAATTTGTAGAATCATTATGTAGTATCAGATGTGCAAGTTCAATGTGTTAAGCTATAATTCAACCTCATGTTAAGCCCCGTATTATTAAGGAAGCTTACATTTTGATAACACAATGTTCAAAACAAATGACTAAATTGACATTGTGTTAGTTAACATTGATCTAAATTATTTTATCGTTGGCTACTTGTTCACACCTTGGAAAACCATGAATTTTAATTTTATTGGATTTAAAGCATTTTTGTGAATTAAAACCTAACATTGTATTTTTATTCTAAACCCTACCATCAAATCTTGGGTAGCATCCCAAGACTTGATGTTAATTAACCTTCTTGATGTGAATGCAACAAAAAATCATTTGCCTCTCTTAACATTGACTTATCATTAAATGTGATAATAAAATAAATATGTTATGGGATTTGCATTTCATTGTACCATGTTGGATTTTTGTGGCCCATGCTCAGAATGAAAATTCCCCATTTTTTTTGTGCAAACATGTTGTTCAAAGAACTAATTCACACACATTGTGTTAAATCATCATGGTAAAATAGGTTATCATCAAAATAACCATTAAGATTTTTTGAAAAAGGGCATTTAATGATAATAATCATGAAAGTTGACCACTTTAAAAAAGTTTGCACATTCACACTTGGAGGTGATGTTACACTTTACAACCTTTATTTACGCTTTAACAAAAATGATCATTGATACCAAAGGTATCAACTTTTCCACTTTCAATTAGTGTTTACATAGAAGGTGAAACACAAAAATTAAGCTTGTTATTTTGCAAAACATTGTGTTGAATTTGTTGATGCATGAAATCTTCTATTTCCTATTGTGCAACTTGTGTAAACTTCGTTATTATGTGAAAGCTTATCAACTTTGTGACTTTGTTGTGGCATGAAACTTTTTATCAACTTTAACGTTGCACAAGAACTTATGTTGACTTCACTAATGCACAAGAGCTTTTGTTGACTTTACTATTGCTTGAAGTCTTACTGAATTTGTAACAAATAATTTGAACATTAAATAACAAAAAAAATTAAACATTGAATGACAACAAAGGTTCATGAGGTTTTTAGTTTTTTTAAACATTCATCAAGTTTATTGAAAAAGGAACAATGTGAGAATTGGAGTTGATTTTGGAGGCAATAAATGGGAAGGATGGTGGGACCAAACACCACAATCATCTCCATGTTATGTAACATTGAATTACATACTAGGACTTTTTACTAACTTTATATAACATCAATTTTAAAACCTAAAATCTAGGTTTAAAGTTAGTTTTAAACCTAAATTTAATGTCAATTATCACACACTTAAACACTAAATTAACACCATTTGCCAATTAGGATTATGTGAATTGCCAATGCTACCGAACATTATATATGTGAATGTAGGGTGAATGCATGAATGAATGGACCAAAATAACACATGATAACATCATCATAAATCCATTTCCTTCGTATTTTTTTCAAGCCTAGGATGACAAAATAGTTAAGTAGTAACAATACATCAATTTCAAAATGATTGTTTCCATATTTGAAAAATCTCAATTAAAAAACATTATTTTTAACACAGGTGTGTTCAAATCCAAGATAGAAAAAAATAGGTATTTCAAATTTATATGGACATTATTAAAAAATTTGTCATATAAATTTTGACATCTAAAAAGTCCATAGTTATAGCTATACAGAAAAAAATGAAACAAGATTTCCTTTCTAGATTCCTCATGATTTCTACAAAGGATATTGAGTCCCTAGTAAAAATTTCACAAAAATATCCACACATAAAATGTGGGTGAAAACATGGTAAAATATGTTAACAAGGGATACAAGATTTTGTTTCGAAAAATATCCATAAGTTAAGCCTTCATACATTGAACTCATGAATATTTTTTATTTTAATGATCAATAAGAGGAAGTTTTTTTACTTCATTCAATAATATTAAAAGATTACATGTTTTAATATGCATTTAAGTATAGTTTTAGAAATACAAGTACAAGAAAGTATGCGTCCCACTTTTGAACAAGTATATGAAAATATGACGAAAGGGTCAAAACACATTCAAAGGAGCCACAAAAGGTGTTAGATGCCAAATTCTATCATAAAAAATTAGATTTTTTTAAATTTTAATTTATATATATATTTGAAGCCATGGTAATCATGGCACATTATTCCTCTTTAACACACATGAATTTTAAGAAACTCAAATTAAAAATCGTTTGATCTAATTTTACATTTTGGTTTAATTAAGGACTTTTGAAAGTGAATTTTTTTGTCATTAAAAAAGGACATTTTTACAAAGGACTTTCAAATGACTAATATAATAAAATTAAGTTGATGGTAAAAAATGTGAGATGATAATAACCTATTAGACACACTAAAAACACATTCCCAATTCAAAAATGTGGAATTTTGAAACTTTGAAAATTCAAAATATGTACACTTGAAAATTCAAAATTTCAAAACTTCAAGACTGTTCTATCACATATAAATGGGGTATAATGTACATGATATATTGAACAAAGTTGTAATCTATATTACATTAAATTCAACTTAAAAATTTGACATTTTTTCGTATCATTTCAAATTGTCATCATTTTACAATATGGAACTATCCACAAGGAATCTATACATTTTTACAAATTCATATTTATTATAAGGTGATCAAGAAAAATAATTGACTTATTGGGGCAATTTTAACCATTTTTCATAACAAGTTGCAAAAAATTCATTCAAAAAATCGTTCATATGAAAAAGTTATTTTGGGGGAAAAGACATGCAAAACTAATGTAAGGTAACATTAATGGCTCCTTTGAATGTGTTTTGACTTGAAAGTACAATTATAATTGGATATTTTATACTTTCAAATGGATGAAACAATAATATGTATCAACGAGTTTTTAAAATTTTCATATTATAGTCATAATTTATTAAATTTTTCATATAAAAATATGTTTAAACTTTAAAAACCTAACTAGTTTAAAACATACTTTTTGTCCATTTTTCTTACACTAAATTTTTTCAAACTTTATGTGTAGCTAACCATAAATTCAATAAAATGCACCATTACTTCATAATGAAAGTTTTAAAATTTTTAAATAGGTCTTTCCATTTTTATGCCATAAATGTACTCATGACTACATGGTGGATTTTTTTTGGCATACTTTACCATGCTTTCACCCATGTCCATGTACAAATTCACAATTATAATAAAACTCCATGTGTTACAACTTCAAGTTTTCACCCATTTAACTTAAAGTCATTAATTGATAGTATGATCACATATATGTGTTCATATTTGAGTTGATAACTTAAAACCAATGTCCATTGGATAGAATGGGGACATACAATGTGGGACAACAATCCATTTAAATTCTTGTTTCATGATGAATGTTTGACTTTAACAAAGGGAAAATGAATTTTTCTTTTGCATATAAGGACCACATATGTAAATGTTGAAAATGTTAATGGTGTCGAACTAAAAAAACTATTGAAATAACAACATGCACTAATAACAAGTTGCCTTTATAACTTAACAACTTTGGCACTAAATTAGTATGAAAAAAATTATTTACAGCTTTTGAAAATTTATTAAAACATATTTATCATTTTAAATGTACACCTTAGTAATTTCTTAATGCTTATGGTAGAATCTTTGGAGAAAATACAATAAATATTCAACATCAAAATGTTGAACCTACTAGACTAGTATGGTGATCCCTTTGCTTATTTCATGAAGGTTTTATAAAAGTTAGAGTTGAAAGCCATAACCTATTTATTCACTAACATTTCCCCTATAATCACCAATTATCTTCCTACATTAAGATAATATTTTGTCAATCACCAACACAAAACCAAAATACACTTGAAGGAATTTTAAATTAAAAATATTGGTGTATGTTTAATGATTATGTTTACACTTTTGTTTTGTTTTCTATGGAAGATTAATTACTTTTCTTAATTTTGGGAAATAATGTCACCAATAGGGTTTATGTGGGCACATTCACTAGCCTAGTTCATTATGGGGCCTTAAAAGTGAATTTCATTTTCATATATATATATTCACTAGGGGGGTTTATTTTAGATGCATTCATTAAGGGGTCCTAAAAAGTAGCTTAATTATCCACTCAATGGTGAAATTAGTTGAACCCACCTCCATTGTCATTCCACCATGTATATGGATTTATTTTATTTTATTCTTTGTATTTTGTAAATGTTTATATTACTTTGCATATTTTTTATTAGCATAAACTTATGAAAATATTATAAAATATATTTTTAAAAAATATTTTTAATGTAAATTTTTGAATAATCATAAATTAACAAGTTGAAGGGCTTAAGTGGGAATTTGTTTTTACTATTGTCATTGCTAGAGCAATATGACAAGCAAGCAAAACTTTCACAAATATTTTTAATTAAATAATTTATTATTATTATTATTATTATTATATTTAAAATCTCTCCATTGGGATAATAATTTTAGATGTCATAAATACATTATTAAGAAATAAAGTAAAATAAGTTAATGTTAAAATGGATGATTGTAAATGTTACATCAGCAATTATTATCGCAGAAATTTCAAATTTTTTTAATAATAATCTCAATACTTTAAAAAATTATGTCATCATTGTTTTTGAGGTTGGGGTTGGAGTTTTCTTTATAAATTTTATTGATGCAACATGTATAATCAAAATATACTTGTCAAAGTTTTAACGAAGGTCTTGAATCCATAGTGAATTGAATCACCTTTAGAAGATTGTTTGTTATTTCAAATAACAATCTTGTAAAAATATTAAATCTGATTTGTTCACAATATGGTACATTCAATAGCATTTTTTGAAAACTCAATGTGAATATTTATAAATTATAGTTTAAAAAAAAACAAGATCTTTGAATAAAACTTCAAGATGATGCATTCATTTGCTTCATTTGAATAATTTGTTGTTAAAAAAATGCATGTCAATGTTTCAATCTTCAACAAGCTTTTCATTGAACATGTTAAAGTCAAAATTTGCCTCTTTGTGCTCAAAAGAGGTTGTGTGGCTTGATAGTTAAGGTGTTAGCACCTCTTCCATGAGGTTGTAGGTTCTAACTTTCATAAGTGCATATGACATAGATTTATGTACACAAGTGTGTATGTGAATATATGTATGTATGTGTACATGTGGGCAAACACATAAATATAGATGTACTCACATTTTTAAAAATAGAATGACACATGGCTACAATGATGGATGACACATGGCAATAGTCATTGGATGTCGTGTGGTCAAATTTCCAAAAATTTAAAATTTATAAAATTTTCATTGTCCATAACAACTAGTCCCTAGTCATCAAAGAGAGTGAATAGATTTATTGTATTCATTTGTCTAAATTCACTAAAAATCTATTGAAACACATGGTGAACTTGGCCACATTTCCTAGTAATGTTTATAAATAGTTTTGTTTGTTTTTTCCCATTTGGTTTACACCCATTGATTGCCAACTAACAAATATTTACAACATGGGTTTTTTTTTGTTAGGGTTCAAATGTTGTAGTTCATTTGTCCAATTTCACTAAAAATTTGTTGAAACACATGGTGAACTTGGCCACATTTCTTAGGAGTGTTTATAAATAATTTTGTTTATTTGCTTGTTGTTTCCCTTTTGGTTTAAACATGTTTACTACCAATTTTAAAAAATCTACAACATGGGTTTTTTTTTGTTAGGGTTCAACCCGTCCTTGAGGATGTAAAAAAATGGTTTTTTTTTGTTTTTTTTTTAAAAAAATTCTCTTCCTTTTTTTTAATATCTAAACATGTTCAAAGGAAATTAAGAATTATTTGATTTCGAATAATTTTTTCAATAAAAATTCAATAAATTCAAAATTCAAAATTATAATAAAATTGGGGTGTGGTTAAATGATATTATTGGAAGGCCTTCAATGAGTAAGGTTGCATGAAGTTGATTTCATAGTTGATAGACCTATAGGGAAATTTTTTTATAAAAAAATTAACATCGTTTACACCCCAAAAATCACAAATTCAATATTTTTTTAGATGTATTGAATTTCCAAAAAACAAGTAGAAATTCTTTAATAATTACCACCTTTCTATTCATGGTTCATGTAATTAGCCAAAAATATATAAATATTTTTTTTTCATTTCATATGTTTTGATAACGAAATTTGGCTAAAGTATTTTATAGTTGATTAACACAGTGGTTACATCACAAAATTAAATAATTCAAATAATATACAATTGAAACAATAAAGACATAAAAAACAAAAAAAAACCAACAAGATTGCTTAAAGTGCATGAGATAATGAATTTTGAATTTTTTTTGTCATTGAAATTTCAACAAATGTTTTTAGAAAGTAAATTGGATGGAAAACTCAATTTAAAAAGGTGTCCATTTGTCCTCTAAAAATCCGTTCAATATTACAATATGTGTTCAACAACGTAGGCCATACTATAATCTAGTATACATTTATATTTACTAGTGTGACATGTGTTGTTGGCCCAAGTGTGAACTCATTACCTGACTTTTTTAATTTTTCCTTCCAAAACTAGGTTTTGTAATTAAATTTATATTTAATGATGCAAATTATTCAAACTCAATATATCATGAGGTAACAATGTAAAATTATTGTTTAAACCCACTTGATGATTTTGTTTTTTTTCCTTGATTTTTTTGTTTAAATAAAAAAGGATGTTTGTGTGTGTGTTTTGGATCTAAATACATCCACGTAAATTGAATTGAAACTACAAATAAGCCTATTTTATGATTCAAATCAAGTTCAAGTCTATAGTTGTTGTCATTTCATTTTTGTTTGCTTGAATTTATTTGAATAAAGCAAATTGAAAATGAAATTAAAAGTAGTTAATGGCTCAAAAAAAATTGAGAGGCTTAAGGTTTCATTTATGGTTTAAACCTAATTTAAGGTTTAGGATAAAATTTCCAATTTAAACTTTGTTTTGAGTATAGAGTTGAAATCCAATGTAGGAAAGACAATTAAATGTGAAGTTAAAACAAGGTTGAAAATAAAAGTATGAGATGTATTGTTGAAGGGTACATACTTATGTTTATAGGCATTATAGTTGTATGTTTAGGGTTAAAATATCATTGAATGTTTAAGGTTTACATTTAATGCAATATTGGTGGCATAAATCTGGTGCAATATTGAAGGTATAAACTATGTATATTATTTAAAGGTTTAAACCTAGTGTAATATTGAAGGTTCAAACATAATGTGATATTATTGAGGCAAACATGATACAATATTAAAAATCTAAATGGGTCCAAGCATAATATAATGACCTAAAGGGGGACTAATTATGTGATTATTTTCAAAATATTTCAGAATTATACTATTATGTTAAGGTTTATATAAAATTTTCCCCAAAAATATGTCATTTTCATGTCTTTTTAAAAAGTTATAACTAATTTGTTTATACGTAAAATTTATTTTAAACACTGGTTATAATGACCTTAAAAAGGTTTTCAAGTTTTTTTTAATTCATTAAATTTATTTATTTGTAGTTTCACATGATATATTATGAATGTTATCATATAATTCAATCCAAAAAATTTAACATTGATGTAAATTATCACATTGAAATATGAAATATGAAATAATGGTTTCAATTATTTTGTACATATTAGTATGACTACACCCAAGCCCAATGGTATATTAGGGTTTAAATGTTAAAACATGATGATATATTGAGAATATAAACATGGTGCAATATTGTAGGTTTATATGTATAAACTTATATACCTTTAATCCTCCCATTGCCATCACAATGATGGAGGTGAGAGATGGATTTCCCATTCCTTCACAATGAGGAAGGTGGGAAATGTGTTCCCAAGTGATAGCAAGAAATGAGTTTGAAAACAAAGCACCATAGTGGTAGGTGGGGAATGCACAAATGTGTTACTAACTTGCACATGTGAATAGAACTCTTTATGGGTTTTTTTTCTTTTTTGAATTGAATAAAGCCTTTGTTTTGTTTTTTTCACTTCTTCTTTTTATTATTGGTCTTTTTATGCTCAAAGAAAGGCGTCAAAGATGGTTGTGAAACATGAACATGATGGATTGGAACCTACACACATGCATATACAATTCAAGGAGGAAGTTGGAAAAGCAATTGAACAAGATTAATCAAAATTTAACTAAATTGTGTGCATTTTTTCTTTCTACAAAGGTTTTGTAGCAAAGTAATAATGTTTGGTTGCAATCAAAAATCAAAATTTTCATCGACCACAACTTGACCATGAATTTTTCTTCATCTATTTATTTCTTCCCATCATCTTTATGATGGGTAACTTTGCCACTTTTTCCAATACATGAACTTGAACAAATGTGAAACCCCAAGTTACATCAAAAGCCACATATAACACACAAAATGTGAGAACTAAAGTTTTATAGAAACAATTGTTTTCTCTAGTTATATTTTTAGCCATTAAGGAACATTATTATTTTTGCAAAGCTCTACACCTCCCATTTGGAGAACATTATTCTTTTTGCAAAGTTTTACAATTTTCATTTGTTTTCACAAATCAATGTTGTCCAATAGTAAGCTTTGTTCTTTGATTGTTGCAATTTTGTAGTAATTTTCAAAGCAAGTTTGATGATCCTAGCACATGTATGAGTCTCAATTTTGTTTTGCAATTTTATTGATATTATGCCTTTTGGGGTAGTTGTAGTCTTCATATCCATTGGCATTGTCTATGTTAACTTTGGTGTACATGGACCACCAACATTTGTGCCATACAGGTTCCATAGTTTTGTGTTTTCTTTTTTTAGAAATCTCATATGTTTTAATGGTACTTATTATAGATTTTATTTCAATCTCTTGGATGATATGAAGATATTGTTTTTGAAGAATTGGTGAAGAGACTTTATTCTTCACTTAGTTTTGTTGTGAGGATTCCACTTTTGTCATAGGATGCTTGCTTTAGCAAGACAAGCTTATCTTATTTTTGCAGTGGTGCATATGAAATGAATATAAAATGAAAGGTACAAAGAACCTTTAGATTTGTACTCACAAGTGATTTTATTTCACAAGGACCAAATATGTATTTACAAAGATGAGCCTCGAGAAACCACCAACATGGGGTTATATTGATGTGTAATCTCCCTTGTCCCAAATTTTAGCATGTTTATGGATTGGAGGAACAAGGTAAAAAAATTATTAGTTTGTTTAATTGCATATAGTTATTGGGACCACATTTTTTTTGCAACTAACTTTATTTGCACTCTACAAATGTAGGCCCTCTTGTCATCATTAGTTGTTTGCACATTTGGACTATGTTTTACATTGTGTAATTATGTGCCTTCATGTTATGTGGAATGATTTGCAAGTCCTAAACCATGATGATACACTTTTGCTCTACAAACTTATATTTTGAGGAGTTATAAATGATGCAACATTGGTGGTTATATTTTAAGATAATTCAAAATTACAATTTTGATGATTACAACACAACTCTAGAAGCTTTGCAAGTTGGGAGAATTATTTTTTCTATATATATTCTTCACAAGTTTCTGGTGCCTTAGTAATTCATTTTCCTTTCACATCCCATACATGCTTCAATTGGTCTTCATTGTATCGTTTTAGCTATCTTTCACAACATTATTCTCAACAATGGTTATTAACTACGAGTCTAATTTGTATTAATACATAATTAATTTACAACTATGTACAAATGTGTTCAACTCAAATTCTTTTTGGATATGGGTTTGTTGCATACATCACAAACTTACTAACTTTATTGGTTTATTCAAAACTCACACAAAATTTATTATTTCATGGGTTCCATGTGTTTTTTACACACCAATGTCATGCATTTCAAACACACATGATGCACATATAAGTAGGATGAAGTATTTTCAACCACTTGATTTCATCCTATTTATACATGCATCATTTGTGTTTTAAACGCACAACATATCACTAGTAAAAATCAACCAAAATGTAACCATTTTGTTTGTAACTACATGCAATTTGTAGTCATTTACGACTAAGTTTGGGAGTATTTACAACTATAAGACCAAATTTCAACTATTTTGGTCATTTTTGGAACTATGATGCAATTATTGGAAACTTCATTCTATCGATTGGATGACTTTTTAATTTATTTTCATCCATTAATAGATCGATATGTCCTATTAGCAATAATCACCAACTTAGTTGCATCCAAAAAGTATTTTACAATGACATAGGGGTGTATTTTTATGTATGTATTAAAATTATACTTATGATATGTTACATATATCATAAATATGTATTTGTGTGTATATTAATTATGCATATAAATGTATATTGTTCATATAATGAGCTTAAAAATTAATATTTGAACTCTGAAAATCATTATTCAAATATGAAAATTGATATTTCAATATTAAAAAAAGTTATGTGGATTTGAAATTTTTTATTTAAATTCAAAAAGCTTATTTGATCTAAAAATTAATATTTGAATTTTAAATTATTATCTTTTATTCTAAAAATTAATATTTCAATTCTGAAATTTTCAAGTTAAAATTTTAAAACTTATTTGATTTGAAAGTTGAAATTGCAATTTGGAATTATTATTTTGGATTCTCAAAATTAATATTTCAATACAAAAAAAGTATTAATTGATTTTTAAGGTTTTTTTCTACTAGTGTTATCCATAATAAATCACTTATTAATTATAAGTTCCACTAAATAATTATCGTTACAACATAGATTTTTATATTATATAATTTATATTCTTATAGTAAAAGAAATGAATTATTCTAATTAATGTTACATTACTTTAAAATCATTGTAATTATTTCAGATAAGAATTAATCATAGGACATGCATAATTATTTCTTAATTGAACGTAATTATTCACAATCTGTAATATATAACTTCAAATCTGAATTAATTTTTTGGAAAAATTATAATGTAGTTAAAATAAATATTGTAATTATTTTAATTTCAGGATTGATTATAAAGTAATTTAAGTTTTATTTTTCTAATTTTTAATTTCCTATCTATGATAAATATTTTAAAAGTAATTTTATTGTAATTATAAAAATTGATGATATGTTTAACACATTATTGTATTTATAGTTAATAATTACCAATAGAAAAAAAATTACTTGACCAATAATTTTTAAAAATATATAAATGTAATTATATAGTAATTGATGTAATTAACTTAATTTTTTAAATATAAAGTCATGTAGCAATTTTTTTAATAACAATTGTTAGTTCATTATTTATAATTCGAATTAAAAATAGTTAATTTTAAAATTATAGTAATTATATCATCTATAATTCAATCAGATTTTTAAATTTAATATATTTTTAATATATTTTCTAATTATTTATTTATCTATGAGTTATTTATTGACAAGTTGTGAGTAACTAGGTCACTAGTTAGTTAAATATTAAATTTTTATTATTTATTTAAGTAGTTGATAATGAATACTTAATAGTTGTAGTGTATAATTTATATTTTAAATATATGTTTAATTAAATCATTATCTAATTATTTGGTGAACCATGTACTTAAATTGTTTATAAATATAAAAACAAATAACAAAAGGCATGAGGAAAGTTTTGGAGTTGCAGTTTAGTTTGTGAGGAAGTTGCAACTTCAAAACTTATCCCATATTGTTTATTCTCCATTCCTATTTTGAACAATATAGAAATGAAAGGTGTGGTCATCCAATTTCACGTTAAAAAATTTGTGCACATGAAATGAGCCAATCAAAAGTTTTAACCCGAAACAAACAATAAAATTATGCACAATTTTAAATTACCGACCTCCCCAACATACTTATTTACCTAGTTAGCTAAATACTTAGTTTGAGTTACCCACCTAGGTCGACTTATATACCTACCTACTTAAATACTTACTTATACAAGTAGGTATTTATCCTAGGAAAGTAAGATTTACCTACATACCTTTTTACCTAAATAGGTAGGTAGGTGGGTAGCCTAGGTTTGTAAACACCTACTTATGTACCTACCAACCTAATATTAATATTTTGTATTAAATTCATTTTTAAATGCCATGTGGCATATTTTCATTGGGTCACGTGTCATAATATATTATTAAACAAACATTTGAATTGAACATTCTATATTATTTCAAAATAATGATAATATTATTATTAATGAAATATTAGGACACGTGGCAGCACATTATTTACCTTCAATTATGACCCAAATAATTACATCTTAGTTGCATGTGACAATACGTATACAATTGAGTCAAAGGATGAACTTGTATTTGTTAACATTTTCTTTCAGCTAGTACCCCTTGTTTGTGATTAATTTCACATGCGACTTGTCTGAAGTGATTAATGAGATTTTAGTTACAAATGTCACTTGTGAATAAAATATAATTTCAAAGACCAATTGAAAATACCTATTTTTCTTCTAGTGTATGTGGATAATAGACATGAAATGAGGTTTAAAGCCTTCTACCCTATTCACAAGACCTCTAAAGATTTGCTAAAAACCTAATTGCTAGATCTTGACTTGATGAAATATAATCTAGTGATGTTTCATTACATAATTGGAAATAATAGTTTTTGAGGTGGGCACCCATGATGAAGATTGGATGTAATAGTCCATGGAAATGATCATTGCCATTGGTGAAGGTGCATTCATCTACATTGAGATGGATGGTTTATGCACAACTTTTGAAAGTCAAAACTTGGAGATATCAAGTAATGTGAACTTGTTTGCAAATTGTACCAATGCCTAACGACCACTAATGATTATTGTTCTTAGCAAGGGGACTATCTTTAACATTAATTTTCATTTTGTCTTTGGTCCAAGATAATTGATTGCATGGACATTTACAATGTGTAGGTTGTTTCATCACCACCAAAATCACCTTTGTCAATCAAGGCCCCAAAAAGTAGAGGCATTACACAATGTCTGGTGTAGGCTACACCTTTGGCAACAAATGTGAGGGCAATCTTCACTTTCCTTCTTGACCAAGTAAAGCTTTAAAAAACATGGGAGTCTTTGAGAACAAACACAAGTTTGCAATTCTAAGAGGAGAAATCAAGAGCCTATTTTATCAAGGAAACCAAAAGGGGGCCAATTACTATAGATAAATGAAAAGAAAACTACCATCTTCCACCCCTAAGTTTTTATGTTGTTTTGAAAATTGTAGCACGTTAGTACATGGTCAATTACCAAAAGGCTTATGGCTTGTTTGTGTGCAATGGAATTCTTTTCAACCATGAATCTCTTCATCATGGTGAGGATTTTTTGATTCAAAAAATCATAAAAGTAGTAGGAAAAATCAAGATTGGTCACCAGGAAAAACTCTATCTTAACAATTTGAAGGTTTTTTAAGATTAGGGTTTTGCAAGGGATGACATTGAGGCCATGTTTTGATGTTACAATAAGAAAAGCATGATGATTATGTCATTTCTATCAAATCCTTTCACATTGTTGAAGATTTCGTAAAGGAGGCATTTGAATATGTGAGGCTTGATTAGAAAGACTATATGGAAATTGATCCCAAGTTAGTTTTTTTATTATTGTTGTGCCACAATGTATATAACCTTTAAATTGTCACTTATCAAACTTTTGACGGATTGGATAACCAATGTATTGGGACATGTGCATTTACACAATTTGGCAATTTTACCTTCTGATTTTGTTGCACATACTTTAGCTTTCACAAGTGGAAAATTTTAAAATTTCGGTTAAAAACCCAGAAAAACTCTTGGTTGGACCCCAAAAGTTGGTTTCAAGTAGTTGGTGGCAATGATGGTGTTAATTGATTTGCATAAAACAAAGTGTGAAAAGGTAATGGTTGACAATGGTTATATTGATTCACATCAATAGCCATTAAGATTTTGAGGAGCCCAATTGTGTTCGTTATGTTCATCTCCAAACTTCCAACCAACAATTATTTCCCCCTTACCAAGGCTATTTCAAGTTGGTGCATTCATTGGTTTTGAACCTTAAAATTCTAAACCATCAGGCCATGAGGGATAATTTATTGCAAGTTAATTTTTATCTAATTCAAAAAAATACATTTAATTATGTGCTAGCATAGATCCATAAGGTGTTTTCCCCACATCCATATAGTATGAAAGGGTCAGTTGTAGTACTCTTAGTTTCTTTCAAGTTTGAACTAGATAAGCAAATCCATGTGTTGTTGCCACATCCATTTTTAAAATTATAATAAATATGAGGATTATGATTGCAAAGTCCAACTAAAACATCAATTTGTGCAACAAATAAACTAACATTTCTTATGGTTTGATCATCAAAATAAACTTGTAACTTTTTGTTTGATTGAGTAGTTGTCTATGTGGTGTGGGTTAATGATGTTCCCCTCTTCTAAAAATTCTCTTCACATAAAGAAAATCATGCCAAGCTTTCTTTTGTCTACAATTGAATTTGATTCATGACTTGGTTTTGGTTGGACCAAAAAATCTATGTTCCATGTTGTCATTTACATGTGTTGTTTGAGAATTTTCTATTAGTGTAGGAGGCAAATTTTGCATAATTTTTACAAATGCCCCTTATTTCCAATACGCAAAACCACTTATGTGTCTATAATTGTAACATGAATATTTAACATAAGTATCATGTGTGGTCAAAAGTATTATGAATGTGTACAATACAAAATGGAGGGGGCAAACCTTTTTGATGATGATTTGTGAAGTGTTGTTCCATTCAACAAGATGACTACAATAGATGAGCACATATGTGAACACACAACAAACCATATTTTTACCACTACACAAGTTTTCCAAAGCTTTATGAATTTTTGGAAGCTTGTGAGATTGGTTCGTCACAAACTTCAATGTTTTCATGTGTCACTTAACTATTGTTTAGTTTTTTTTTCAAATTTAGGCTTGATTACCAAGCTTATTTCACCTCTTTTTATATTGGTGATGTAAGCAAAAGAATCCCTAACTTAAGTGAAATTTGGAAGTTCTTTTAATTTCCATGGATAACATTAGAAATCCAATTTTGGGCTACATAGGGGAGTTTGAAAATTAAAAAACAAGGATGTTATTGTAAAGGAATTTGTAAAATATTGTGGATTGTAAAAAACACATCTTGCAAGAGAGTCATTTTGACATCACAGTTCATGATGTTAATATCTTTCTATCTCTTACATCACACACACAAATGTCACATAAATCACACATAATGGAGAGATGTAAAATTTGAGTGGGGAATATAATTGGAGTAAAATAGGTTAGTGTAATGGAGCTAATGCAAATGTGCATATTCAATACATCCTCCATTTGTTATTGCAAGAAAAAAAAAGCTATTAGAATGGGGATTTGCATACACATACTTTAGTAAAATATTACATATTATGCACATGCATGATAAAAGTACAATTCAACTTAGATATCATCATTTGAACCAGTTTTTTTTGTTTATTACAAATTTAATACACCATTATTGATCATGTTCTTTCCAAGCATGACCAACATTAACTCCTCCCCCATCCCAATATTGTAAATCCCTTCTACGAGGAATTATAGTCTAATGACATTCAATTTTCCTTGTTTACTTTTGTAACTATAAATTTTTGAGGGGTTGGACAAGTTTTACAAGCAAAAACTAATGCTAGAAAGCAACCTTAAGGTAGAGGCAAAAGCCTCTAGGGGTTTTTGAACATTTGAAATCTAGAAACTTGAAACCTCTAGTCATGATGTGGATTATGGATAATATCACTATTTAGGAAACTCATAAGTATTACAAATCATAGTTATGACATTCTTGGTGCGAGAATGTTATGGAAGCCCAAAGAAGCAAGAATTTTAAAGAATTTAAAAAAAATTTATAGATCAACCAGTGTAATTTGGTAAACATTCGCGGGTAAAG
>Ga0116227_10008035_pt1 | contig 20167 bp, 7 predicted proteins | sample S1TSphgellanicum_FD_89693 | JGI IMG/M metagenome (GOLD analysis project Ga0116227, IMG submission 89693) | Host-associated microbial communities from peat moss isolated from Minnesota, USA - S1T2_Fb - Sphagnum magellanicum MG | ecosystem: Host-associated > Plants > Peat moss > Unclassified...
AAGTGATTAGTGCAAAGTTAAAGCACCCTTGGTGCTAGGACGAGCCACGAGCAACACGGACACACAAGACTCACCACAGCCCGGACTTGGGGGAAGCCACCACCCTCCCCCTTATAGTATACTTTGCAGCTCTCCACGGAGGCTACATCCAAATGGCTATTTTTCCCGGGACTTCCGAGTGGGAGTCCCGAAATCGCGCCAAATGGGACTCCCAGGACTTTGGAGCCCCATAACTTTGCGAGCAAACCTCAGATTGTGATGCGGTCTAAAGCAAAGTTGTAGCTCTCGTCGAGAGCTTTCCAACGCCGTGTTGCATTCTCGAATCGGACATCGAAGAGAGGTCGATTCTTGACTTTTTGTGGTAGGGAATCAAATTGGCAGTTCGACTCCCAACCCTTCTTTTGACAATAACTTATGTTTCAGATGTCTAAATGAGCAATGCAAGCCCATTTTAGACATTTACGTTTCAAGAGATCTCCAATGATATAAAGAACGCCACAAGCCATTGAGGTTTGACCCCTGCAATCGCTCTGTGAAGTTTCGGGAATCCACCGGTACTCCATCTCTCAAAGTGGGAGTTGCCTTGGGAGTGTGAGGGTTCACTCCCTCATACTCCCTCACACTTTCTAACACTCCCAGAAGTATGTGATGTGACTCCCGGGCTTCCTCTTGCCTTAACTCCCGGGCTTCCTCTTGGCCCGCACTCTTTCAATGCCTTTGCCTTGACTCCCGAGCTTCCTTACTCTTGGCCCGCAACCTTGCAACCCCCCTTAGCCATGGTCACGAGCCCAAGGCTAAGGTTGCGACATTGACTCCCGGCCCTTCTTTTGCTCATAACTTAGGCTGCATATGTCCAAATGGGCAATGCGAAGCCATTTTGGACATCTACATTTCAAGAACTTTCCATTGATATAAAGAACGCGCCAAGGGGCGACGAGATTTGACCCCTCAATTCGTCTTCTGAATTTTCGGGAGACCCTGAGGACTCCAAGTCTCCCACTTTTGGGAGTGGGAGTTGCATTCTCCCACTTTGCCAAAAGTGGGGTTGTGACAATGCGGGTGTTGGACGAATATGAGCCCAAGGAAGCCACCAAGTTGGTGACTTCCCCCAAGTGCATAAAGCAAGTTTTGGAAGAGTTCCCGGATGTGATGCCCCATGAATTGCCTGAAGACTTACCCTAGAGAAGACGAGTTGATCATGTAGTTTGACGCGCTCCCAAGCCACGAGGTGAAACCCACTTGAGGGTTTCACAAAGTCAAGTTGCGGAAATTGTGACTTAGCAGCACGCTCCCGGCTTCCAACTTTAAGTTGGGGTAGAGGGTCAAGTTCCGAGCCCAGGGATTAAATTAGGAAGAGAGACTAATTTAGCTCGTGTGAATCTGCATCTAAAAACCAACCACAAAAGGTTAGTTTAGCATTCGGGACACCGTTGGGTGTTGGGACTTGCCACGGGCACTTGGACACACAAGACTTAGCACTGACGCACTCCCAACTCCTCAAGGGACTCAAATGTGAACCAAAGTAGAAAGTAGCAAAATAAGGAGGAGTTGGAGCACATTCCCTAACTCACAACACTTTGAGAGGTAGAGGGGCGTGTTGGAGCTTCAGGATGGGACTAGGAAGAGTTTACAAGCTTCACTCACTCACACGGGCCTGCACAAAACTCACACAAAGTGGTTAGTGCATAGTTGAAGCACCCTTGGTGCTAGGACGAACCACGGGCAACACGGACACACAAGACTCACCACGGCCCGGACTTGGGGGAAGCCACCACCTTCCCCCTTATAGTATACTCTTTGGTTGGCCACAAAGCCTACATCCAAATGGCTTTTCTGTCCCGGGACTCCCGAGTGGGAGTCCCGAGATCCCGCCAATTGGAACTCCCGTGACTTTGGAGCCCCATAACTTTGCGAGCAAACCTCCGATTGAAGTGCGATCTAAAGCAAAGTTGTAGCTCTCGTCAAGAGCTTTCCAATGGTATGTTGCATGTTGTCTATAGACAAATAAATCGGGTCAATTCCTGACTTTTTGTGGTCGGGAGTCAAATTGATAGTTTGACTCCCGGCCCTTCTTTTGGCCATAACTTGTGTTTCAGATGTATGAATGAGCAATGCAAGCCCATTTTAGACATTTATGTTTCAAGAGATCTCCAATGATATAAAGAACGCCACAAGCCATTGAATTTTGATCCCTGAAATCACTTTCTGAAGTTTTGGGAGTCCACCAAGACTCCATTTCCCAAAATGGGAGTTGTCTTGGGAGTGTGAGTGTTCACTCCCTCACACTCCCTCACACTTTCTTACACTCCCGGGAGTATGTGATGTGACTCCCCGATTTCCTCTTGGCCCGCAACCTTGCAATGCCTTTGCCTTGACTCTCGGGCTTCCTTCCTCTTGGCCCACAACCTTGCAACCCCTTTGCCCTGGTTGCAAGCCCAAAGCTAGGGTTGCAACAATGGGGCTAGGTTTGTTTAGTTGTACTTTAGTTGTTCCATACTGACCTTTCCAATCTTGGATTTGAATAACAAAACTTTGTTTCTCCCTATCAAATTCTATGTGGGCAACTACATGTTACTCCTTGAGATCTTGACGGGTTTGCTCCAAACTAGTTATGATACCCTGTTGTTCCAAATTGGACTTTTCCATTTTAGCATAATCTTGTGTCATTTGCTCCAAATCAACTTGGAGATGATTCAAATCCTTGTGGGTCTTCTAGTTGAATTAGTTGAGCTTGGCATATTCTTATTACAAGTTCTCAGTCTTTCTAGTAGCCTGTTATGCCTCATTCAACTTATTGGACAAGTTATGGTTTTCATGTTAGACCCTACTTAGTTATCCTTTGACTGTGACTAATTCTTTGTCACAATTCTTCAAAGTTTGCTACATTGTTTCTAGCTTTAGGCTATAGGTTTGTAGGTGATTATGGTTCTTAGACGAATTTTCTTTGACTTATTCAAACTCAATTTTAAGGTTTGAAAGTTCTTGCAATGCCTCGAACCAAGTTGTGGCATTTTGAGCAACTTGCTCTAAAAACATGTTAATCAATCTCAGAGTTTTTGTGGAATGACCAAAAATCAAGACAAGTTGAAATCTAGAAAATTGCAGGTTTTCTATTTGTATAGGTTCAACTACTTGTTGAATAGGTTGAAATGATTTTGTGGTTATAACTACAACCTTTGTAATGGAAACTATAGGTTCAGCAAACACAACAAATTCAACTTGGATGTTGTCAATTACCTTATCCAAGTTGGGTTCAGGTTCTTCCTCAATGTTGCATTGTGTAGTTGTTGCATTAAGTTTTTCCCCTCCTCCATCTCCAATGTCATCTAAACAGGTTTTCTTTTCATCCTCTTTTGAATCATTAACCAATGATCCAAAAGTAAACCTAGACTTCTTTCTTGGCGATGAAGTAACAAGTTCATAGCTTAACATGTCCTTTGGTGTAAGCAATTTTGTGTGTGTCTTTAGTCAATGAGATTAATGTGTTGGTAAGGGTGATGTTGTAATCAAGTGTGCTAGTCTTTTCATTCAATAACTATTCCCCATTAACAATAACTTATTGTTATTGTACAACTTAGCACTCTTGATTGGTTGGTGATATAAGTTTTTTTAGAATTGTTATTCTTGGTGAAAGCACCTTTGATAAAGGGAACCACTTCTTGAACAAAATGTGTAAGATAGGCCTTGAATAGCAATTATCTGCTTTGGTTTTGCTAGAAATTGGATTAGTTTTCGCGACCCTAGCTTTCGGCTCACGACCAAGGCAAAGGGGTTGTAAGGTTACGGGCCAAGAAGAAACCCGAGAGTTAAAGCAAGAGGAAGCCCGGGAATCAAGGCAAGAAGAAGCCCGGGAATCACATCACATACTCCCGGGAGTGTAAGAAAGTGTGAGGGAGTGTGACGGAGTGAACACTCACACTCCCAAGGCAACTCCCACTTTGAGAGATGGAGTCCCGGTGGACTCCCAAAACTTCAGAGAGCAATTGTATGGGTCAAACCTCAATGGCTTGTGACGTTCTTTATATCATTGCAAAGCCCTTAAAACGTAGATGTTTAAAATGGTCTCGTATTGCTCATTTAGACATTTAAAACTCAAGTTATGGCCAAAAGAAGGGCCGGGAGTCAAACTGCCAATTTGACTCCCGACCACAAAAAGTCGAGAATCGACCCGATTTACTTAGCTGCATGGGGCGTGCCACATATTGTTGGAAAGCTCTCGACAAGAGCTACAACTTTGCTTTAGACCGCATTACGATCCGAAGCCTGCTCGCAAAGTTATGGGGCTCCAAAGTTTCGGGAGTCCCATTTGGCGCGATTTCAGGACTCCCACTCGGGACTCCCGAGAAAGAAAAGCCATTTGGATGTAGCCTCCGTGACCAGCCACAGAGCATAGTATAAGGGGAAGGTGGTGGCTTCCCCCAAGTCCGGGCCGCGGTGAGTTTTGTGTGTCCGTGTTGCCCATGGCTCGTCCTAGCACCAAAGGTGTTGCAACTATGCACTAACCACTTGGTGTGGTTTGTGTGCAGGCCCGTGTGAGTGAGTGAAGCTTGTCAACTCTTCCTAGTCCCATCCCAGAGCTCCAACACGCCCCTCTACCCCTCAAAATGTTGTGAGCTAGGGAGCGTGCTCCGACTCCTCCCTCTTCCACTGTTTACTTGGGCTCACATTTGAGTCCTTTAAGGAGTTGAGAGTGCGTCATTAGCTATTGTCTTTTCTTGACATTCAATCCAACAAGTTAATTCAACTAGTAACTAGGTCAACATCATAAAACACTAATTAACATGTTGCCCCCTACTAGCTAGGTCAAAAGTAATAACAATTTGGTTGTTGAAATAAACTAACCTCTTTATTTTATGAAGATTTTGCAAAATGGTTGCAAATTTCACATGAAATTCCTCTTTCATGTGCACTACACTCCATTGTTCATTCTCAACAAAGGCATGTGGACTTGCAATTCCTTTTAAGGTGGTTTTAGCTTCCAAAGTTGCATTTCTAGCATCTACAACTCCTTCCTTGGAAATTCCAAATTTCTCATGAATAAGTACCTTATCAATGAGAATCTCTTGACCACATATTCACCTTCGAATTCTTCCATTATTTGTTGCTTCCCAGGTTTATAAGAAGTTTCATAACTAATATTTTCTTGGCATTGTCCACTACAAGTTGAATAGACTCTCCAAACTGGCTCACTTAACCCATTTGAGTTTGTTGGAGTCCATCTTCATCCACTACAACATCTTCTAGCTCTCTTTCACTTTCGATATTGTTTTCTTCTTAACATGTTTCTCAACTTGTTTTTCTACATGTGCTTTGCCTTTTCGCTTCATCATGGTTCTTATTTATGATCTTAGGCACTAAGGAATAATGTTAGACACAAGTCTTTCTTTAAAGAGTTCTTGAAAAAACTCTTCTCCATTGTTCACAGGTTGCTACAGTTTCTTTTCTTCCACATGTCTTGATGAAAAAACTTGTTCTGTTCGTTCCCCAACAACAAGTTGTTGCAACTCCTCTTTTTCCACAAGTCTTGATGCAAGAAATGGTTCTAGCTATTCCTCAATAATAGGTTGAGGTATAATTTCCACCTCTTCCTTTGAGTCTGAAATAACAATGACTTGTGGTGCTGGTGTTGTTGTAAAAGTAATGGTTTTCTTAAGAAAGTTAAGGGTTGCTTCTAATTCCTTTTCCAACTCCCCACTTATTAGTTTTTGTTCAAAAACTCAAATATCTTTTGTTGTAGGTGTGTGTGAAGTAAGTGATTCTACATAAATCGCTCTAATTAACCAAACATGTTCCGCTTTTTTTTATGTCAATATGTTCCCTCCTAAAAGCGTTAACTTTTCTTTCAACCTCCTTATCTTCTGCTTCTCATTTTAGCTTCTTTAAAGCACTCTCACTCATGGCCCCTTTCAAGATGAAAAAGTAAGTGAAAACGCAAAAACATAATGAAAACCGAGGCAATTCCTTATATTCTTTCAAATAAAAATGTTTCTATAGCTGTGAATCGACACAACCTTTAGGGTTAGAAACTCCTAAAAGGTAGACATCAATAAGTGCCATTCTAAACATGTCATTCTGATCATAACTATTAGTTACATCATTGTCTTAAATAGGCACATTGTGGTAATGATGAACAAGCACATATGTTTTTTTAATGTTACCAGGTGTCAAATAATTACAAACCGGTTCAAATTCTACATGTTGAAATTCTTCAAGTTCAATAGGTAGTGGTTCAAGTTTTCTAGTTCGAATAGGTTTATTTGTGACCAAGTCACTTGGTTTGACCAATATAGCTTGCAAAATTTTGTCTTCAATGAACCTATATGGCTTCAACTAGTTGATGTTGACAAGCACTAGGTTAGGATCAAACTTATCAATGGTGACATGTAAAATCGTATTATTAGGCAAATAGTATTGTATCCTATAAAGTCCAAACCATCGTCTTTCAAATTTTGGAACATGTTTGGAAACAACCCCTAGAAACCATAATACATACTCTCCAAATTGAAACTTGGTTTTAATGAACTGATTTTGTGACCATAATGATATGTTCCATTGGTTTGAAGCAATTCGATCTCGTGCAATGAACTAGTTAGGACTTTAACAAGTTGTGGATCTCTATTTTCACTAGGTTTAGATGATAACAAATACTATGTAGGTAATATTGGATGTAATCCATACACTAGCTGAAATGGGGTATGATTAGTTCCAACTTTGTAGGCAATTCAATATGAAAATAAGAATGTGGACATGTGCTCATCCCAATCATTTTTATTTTCATTAACTAGTTTGGTTAATAAGGTTCCAAAAACCTTGTTTATAGACTCAACTATCCATTTCCTTGTGGATAATAAACAGTGTAACTGGTATGTCTCAAAATAAAATGGTTAGTGAAGTACATGATTGCATCATTAACAAATTAGGGACCTTGATAAGTCATAATGGTTAATGGACATCCAAACCTTATAAAAATATGTTCATATAGAAACTTGGTGATTATTGCAATAGTGTTGGTGTTGAGTGCTCAGGCTTCCACCCATTTTGTTCCATAGTTAGTGGCTACCAGAACGTATTAGTTGCTTGACATTCTTCTTACATGTTTAATAGGTCCAATAAAATCCAATCCCCATTTTTGAAGTGGTTCATTAGGTAATGTGGTAACCAATTTGGCCAAATTTTGGGTCAACAGGTTACATGTTATTTGACATTGGTCATAAGTTTGACAACATTCATGAATGTTTTGATTCATCATCGGCCACCAATAACTAACATCCAAGATCTTTCGCACAATGATATTAGAAAAGAAATGCCCTCCTACAATGCCTCCATGTAATTTTTACAAAACTATGGACACTTATTCTGATTGCAAAACTTGACAAAACATGTTACCTTGTCCAAATCTATACAATACTCCCTTTTGAAGCACAAATGGTTTAGATCTTTGGGCTAAATATTGTCTTTGGGATATTGTGAATCTTTCTAGCATCACTCCTAATAATATTTATACACATTCTGTAACCATTCAAGGTGTAGGGTAAATAGGTGAGCATCACAAGTTTGATTAGGTACCCTAAAAGGTTCTATCTAATTGGGTAATCTACTCAATGCATTTGCCATTAAATGGGATCTACCAAGTTTATAAACAATTTTGAAGTCATACTCCAAAAATAGTAATAGCCATCTAGTTAACTTGCCAGAAACCTGTGGCTTGGTGACCAAATACGCTAAAGCCATATGGTCCACGTAAAAAGTAAACATGTTGTTTAACAAGTAATGCCTAAACTTGTATAAGGCATAAACCATAACTAAAGCCTATTTTTCTATAATAATATAATTTCTCTAAGCAAAATTAAGTAATCTTGATGAGTACATAATAGTTTGATTTATTTTACTTGTTGGGTTCTGGGCCAATATTGCCCCTACTACTAACTGAGATGCATCAGTGTGAACATGAAAATCTAATTCCTAATTAGGATTGATAAATATAGGAACTTAAATGTACCAATTTTTGATATCCTCCCAAGCAGTTTGACATTTAATAGTCCATTTAAACATTTCAACTTTTCTAAGTAACTTGGTGATTGGTGCCATAATAGAAGTAAAATTCCTAATGAAACATTTATAAAATTGGGCCATTCCACTGAAGACTTGAATATTTTGAGGTGTTTTAGGCATTGGCATTTTGACTAAAACCTCTATTTTCTTAGGATCAGGTGTCTTCCCCTCTTTGGAGATTATGAATTTTAAAATAGTTCAAGAACATACTATAAATGCACATTTCTCTGGATTTAATTTAATTCCATACTCTCTACATTTTAGAAAACACATTTTAAGTTTTTCCAAATGATTGGACAAATCATTAAAAATAGTAAAATCATCTAGAAAGATCTTCTTGAACACATTAATGTATTCACAGAAAACTTTGGTGATTGCCCTTTGATAAGCACTATAAGGAATTTGCAAATATACAACTAGATTTACAATTCATTTTTAGTCGTAATTACCACATGCAATTTACTAATGTGTTTAGTCACTTTGGACAAGTCACATAAAATTCTAGTTGCAAAAGATAATACATGGCACCAAGTTGTAAAGGTAGTCGCATAAAGATGCGACTTGCATGAACTTTTCATCCATCCAAACCAACTTATGTGGCATTGTCATCTTGCAATTGATTTTATAACTCAAAAATGTACTCACATTATTTATATTTGTTTAAATATTAATTATTTAATAATATATTATTACTATACTAAAAATTTATATTGTTTTTAATTAAATTAAATTCAACTTATACCATGTTAACATGTGTCATTACATAAGCTAGGCTTAAAAAACTAGTTTAGGTTGCTAGATAGGCCACATATTATACCTACTTAAGGTCACCTAGTAGGCATTTAACTTATAGCTAAAAAATATTCAATTAACATTTCAGCATTGACCATAACCCATGCCATTCATGAGGATTGATCCTTGAACCCCAAGGATGCAGATAAACTCCTTTACCACCAAGCCACACCACTTGTTGTGAAAAAGAAGTAACGTGCATTTTATTTAACTTATTTGATTTCAAAGATTACACAAAACATCATATTTGAACTTTGATATCTTATTACAATTTTGTTCGAATGACAAGATTAAAGTTTCTCAAATAATGTATACAAACTTTTTTTCTTCTTAAACATATAAATCAATTTGAAAAGAAAAATATTCAAGAATTTCATTATTCGATACAATTTCAAATACCATTTAGTGGAAAAAATAAATTCAATCACATGATTTATAAATGGATAATATAATAACAAATACACAAATAAATTTCATATTTTTAACTTTCATTTGATTCTAAAAATCATATTATACATTTTATATATATATCATAATGTTGCCAATAGAATTTAATTAAAATGCGTGACATATAATTTATTCACATATAATATTTATAATTTAATCATAAATAAATTATAATAGAAATATAATAAAATTATGTCATTAACTATATTTCTGATATAAAATATTAAACTAGATAATCAAATTTAATTTTAAAATATTTATTAATGCCATATAATTAATTGATTTTATGGAACTATAAATTTTGTTATGTTTACACATATAATATCTTAACTTTTTTCTTAAAATTATGATAAAATTTGATATAAGAATAAATTATATTTTTTCACATCTCAAACATCTATTTGATTTAAGAAATTATATTATACAATTTTATTTATAGTAAATCATAATTGTACCCAAAAAATGTAATTTAAATGTATGATATGAAATGGGTCATAAATTATTCCTACTACCTAACATAATTTATTCAATAAATAAATTACATCGCCTACCTTATGTAGTAATTAATTAAAAAACTATCACATATATCAACATGATAAAACACTTATTACTTAACCCATATACTAAACCTACTTACTACTTACTACCTATCCTACTTATTGCTTATTTAATACATTAATTGCATAGCTTACATAAACTTAATTAATTAAATAATTAATACAAAAACATTATCACATGTCAATAATATGAAAAAATACCTACTATTTAACCATGTTTCTACCATTGATTGCCATGGGTCCTTTGAAAATTTCATAAACCCACCAAACCTTATTATGCATTTAATGGTTAACTCATTGAAAGAAGTTAAGGGAAAACAATTAGACCACAAAATCCAACAATTTCATGGGCCAACTTTTTTTTTTCCCACATTTCATTACATGTGCATTTGCGACTAAAATTTATAGTCGCAAATCAAGTTGAAAACATGCCACATGGTATCCATTGGCCCTTGAACCACCTTTTGAGTCACAAAACAACTATATTTTCATCTATTTTGGGATGCCACTAAAAGTGGATGATGTAAATGTATTTTGCATTTTCATTTTCATCCAAATCAACATTAGTCACAAGTATAAGTTGTATATGCAACTACAAATCACTTTGTAGTGATTAATGCAACTACTAATTGTTTTTACCCAAGTGCCATGGAGGACAGTCTTATCTAAAGTCGTAAAAATGGTTGATTTGGACAGAAGTTGCAAACACATGGTTTGGAATGGACAAGATTCCTTGTAGTGATGTAGGTGGCCCATTTTTTATTCCAAAAGGCATTATGACCCATATAAAAGCCTTTTAATCAGTAAGAAAAGCAATTTTGTACTAGTCTTCTAGTGCCGTGGAAATCCAATGGTATCTAGAAAAACCATCTTAAAATATATAAACTTCGTGTCCACCTATAGTGTTAATAACTTCATCAGTAAAAGATAATGGGTATGGGTCCTTCTTGGTAGCTGCATCAAGCTTTTTGAAGTCCACACAAATGATTAGTTTCTCACTTTTCTTACGCATTATAATTATAGATGATAGCCAAGTAGCCTCTTCAACAAGTTTAATAAGACTTGTAATAAGCAATTTGTCAATGTCTTGTTTGATAATGGCTACATAGTTAAAATTTAATCGGTACCTTGTTTGATGAACATATGGTATCAATGTGATTAACTGAATTTGATGTTGAATAACGTCAGGTGGTATCCCCTTGCAATCTATGTAAGTCCAGGCAAAGATGTCCTCGAATTCTTTTAGCAATTCAAGCAATTGATAACTAACAACATGTTCCAAATCCACATTGATTTTAACTTGTTGCAGGTTTTCTTTAAAGCCTAAATTGATCTTGGTCAATTGTTCTTCTTCAATGATAGTCCATCCCACAATGCAAAGGTTTTGAATTATGATTTGAACAGGTGTCTCATCAATTTCCATTTTTCCTACTTTAGGTTGGAAAAACGTCTTTAATAAATGTTGTTGGAAAGTATTAGGGGGTATAGTTATTTTAATAGGTCGTACAAGTATTGGTTTGATAGGTATATTAGATGAAACATGTGGTTCAAACACAAGTTCAACATGTTGAATAAATTGTTTGACTAAATTCAAACTTGTTAATGTAATCAACATAATAGGTTAATTTGACCAAATTGATGTAAGAACAATATGGTTCCTATTGAAAATAGTCTTGGTTATGTGGCAAACATAAATTTTTCTTCTTAGTTATATATTCCAAATTGGAAATCATAAAAAACTAATATTTATGGATCCTTGGTTAGTGCTCCAAGTTTCTTAGTAACAGGTATGGTTTTAACTATACCAATTATTTGTATAGTGATAGTGTTATTGCCCCAATCGTGAAACACTTTAACATCCCTTAAGTAAGGATGACCTAACAACATAGAGTAACTTGAGTCTAACACACTACTCTGGATTATAATAAAAGTCACTGCATAAGGATTCCATGATCTTTAATCAAACCTAAGGGTTTTGCAATGGTTTGATCAGCCATACGCAGGTTATAAGGTGTAGGTATTGGTTTTGATAGACCTAATTATACCTTCAGTTTCTCCATAATAATATGAACTCTAGAACCACCATTTGGAAACATATCTTCGATGAAGTTCTTCCTTACTTGAACCTATATTATTGCCATTTGATGATCAATGGCAACTGATTCAACTATCGGTTATAGTAAAGTAGGTTTTGATGGTATCGAATTTAAAATGTAGCATTTGATATCAGGAATTGCTCGCAATAGTTGTCCCAAGTTCAATGTATATTTGGTTTCCAAAACTTGTTTATTGATATCCTTTAGAATTTTTTAAAAAGTCTTATTTGTAGTGACTTGTTTTGAAATGACAGGTTGCTGATTTGCTTCACTTGTTTGATTTCTCTCAACTGGTTGAGTTGTGGCAAGATTATCAAACAATCTAGCCCAAACACTCTACAATGAACTTTCATTAATGGTAGTAGGTTGGTTTTTAGCCCCACTATGTTATTGTTATCTAATAGTTTCAATGAATGAATTTTGTAGACATTCTTTTTGTTACCAATCTTCAATTCCTTTGGCTCCCTCTCCTTGAACACATGTTGTTTTGATTGTTGACTATGGATGGTAACAACAGCTACTACATCAATTGGCATGTTTTTTATTTAAGGTGGTTTAGATATTGTTGTGGCATTAGAATTAACATGTTTAGTTATGAACATATTTTGTACCTCAATTTTTCTAGGTCATTCTCTTGATCCATGTTCTACATTAAAACAAATTATATAGGGATAACGAACATGTATTTTTCACGATTTAGCAAGTTAGTTTTTAATTTTTGTTACAAGTTTCATAGACTTATGACGCACCCCCGAACTCCTTGATAGACTCAATTTTGAGTCCAAAGGTGAAAACAGCGGAAGGAGGAGTTGAGGTACGCTCCTTAACTCACAACTTTTTGGGGGTAGAAAGGTGTGTTTGAGCTCCATGATGGGATTAGGACGATTGACAAGTGGGTCAATTATTCACACGGATCTGCACAAACCAAACAATAAGTTGATTAGTGCATAGTTACAACAGTTTTGGTGCACGGATGAGCCACGAACATACACGAACTCACAAAACTAATCATGACTCGAACTTGGGGGAAACCAACACATTTTCCCTTATATTATTCTTGATGATTAACCATGAGGCCTACATCCAAATGTCTTTATGTCTCGGGACTCCTAACTTGGGAGTCCCGAAATTCTCGAAATTGGCCCTCCCACAATTTTGGAAACACATTTTTTTTGTGAAAAACTCTTGTTGAGGTGAGGTCTAAAGCAAAGTTGTAACTTTCATCGAGAACTTTCCAATGATATGTGACACACCACCTGAACGCAAGTAAATCAGGGCAAATCTTGACTTTTGATGGTCAGGAGTCAAATTGGTAGTTTGACTTTCGGCCCTTCTTTTGTCCATAACTTATGTTTTAAGTACTCAAATGGATCATGTAAGCCCATTTGAGACATCTAAGTTTTAAAATATTTTCAATGGTATACAATTTTTTTTAATCCAATGAATTTTGACCCTTGAAATTGCTCTTTAAAATTTTTGGTATCTATCAGGACTCCAAATCCCAAAGTGCGAGCCCACTTGGGAGTGTGTGGGTTCATTCACACTTTACCACACTCTTGGGAACATAAAATGTGACTCCTAAGCCTCAATCTCAACTTGCACCTTTGCAAACCTTTGCCTTGGTCGTGAGCCCAAACACTACTAGAAATTTTGTCTTTTGCAACTTGTCTTATGCAACTGCACATGTTGCATGTAACTCCAAAATAGTTGCATGTGAGATTTTTTAGTTGCAAAAGAAAAAATTTCTAGTAGTGAAGGTTAGGGTCGTGACATTTAACTATAGCAATTGGCACAACTGGTATCTTTTTTTTCTTATTATGACAAGTTTCCACTAAATGATCAATTTTACCACAATTGGTAGAATTTTATGTTGATTTAGCTATCACAACAAATATTACAGGTTTAACCTTTGCATTAGCTTTTGATGTGGTTAATAGAACATTGTAATTCATACTAACAGGGTCATTTTCCTCACATACTACAACAGATTCCTTGTGTTCAATTAAGGTATTTCTCTACATACTTGCAATTGCTAATTTGAGGTAAGGTAATAAAATTGCCCTAAAAACATCTTTTGCTCTAACTTGTAAATAGTTGTTGGTTTTGGTATCAACCACCTATTGTTCTAGTTTTGTTTCAGTTTGATAAACTAGATACAAACTAAGATTTAAAGGCACAAAAGGGGGTATGACATTATACCACCTTGGGTATGTTGAAGTAGGTATCATACTAGTTTTACCTTGTATAATTGGTGTAACAATTTATGACCATATTATTTGATAATTAACAGGTATTGTCGTATGACCTATATTAGGGTTCATGGCTTGAGTTCTTAATATAGACACATTGGATATTACTATTGTAGTGGTTGGAAGAACATGTTGATGAGTATTCATCACCTATTCCTTAAATAATTGCCTTAACCTATCATCAACAAATGGGTAGCAATTGAATAGGTGTTCCATTTTATGATAATATGAATAGGTCACAGTTCCAACACCTTGGTTTCTTTTTGAAACTAGTTTATGATGTGATATTTGCAATTGTTCACTTGGACTAGATACTGCTCTCACTGGCCAAGTGCCTTGTGGATAAATGACTCCTTGTCAAACAATTGTGGGTGTTGCTTTTGAGTTCAACAGGTTATACATGTGGTATAGAAATTGATTGATTAGATGGTCTTTGGTTGACACGATGAAGTTGCTTCGACCAATTGAATATGTGAAGTCATTCCATCTCCAAATTAGTGGGTACCAAATGAATGTTGGTGTATGATAATTGGTTTTGAAAACCAACAAATGTTGTAATTGGTGTAGATGCACTAATTTTAGGTAGATTGTAACCTAGGGTTACATATGACCATGGTTGTCAAATAGATATGACCTCATCAAATGGTTGAACATGTTCATTATTGTCATCATTATGAACACTCACTGCCCTTGGTTGGGTTATTATTTGTGGTGTTTCTTGATGAGTGGTTGAGAGCACTATTGGGTTTATCTACATGATCGATTTTGCTACATTTTGATGTTTTTCATTAACTTCTCCCTTTTGTGCTGCATTCGTGTTTAGTGCATTCACATGTTCATCTCCCATAGGTTGCACTTGATATTTATTTTGTTCTTGTGCATGTTTCTGAATAGGTTGATGTTTAACATATTCTAGATTTTTTTAAGACCTTTAATAACTACTTGGACATTTTTTGAAGTCAACAATTTCTAGGAAAGCCCTTGCATTATTTTTGAACAATAAAGATTTATTTTTTCCCAAAATGACCCCTCCTAATAGTCAAAAGTTTGTATAAAAGTTCTTTTATAGATTGGGTGCCTATCTATTTTCAAAAAATTTACACTAACCTCATCGTATTCCTAATGTTTTAAAACTAAATCAAGATTAAAAACTTGAATCCCAAAGTTTACAGAAAACAAGCAAACATATTACAAATTAGAATTTGAAACATGATTGTTTTTCAAACCTAATCTACCAAAACTACTCAATCTAACCAAAATTTTTAAGTGTGTATACTTTTGAATTCTGATCCATTGTGTGGTCGCCAAATGTTAACAGGGTTTTCTATTCCCATTAAGGTTAATTTACCTCTGGATTTTTCAGCAATAGGATCCTTAAAAAACAACATGTAAGTACAATACTAAAATAAAACTTAAAATATTACAAATCATAAACTAACATTTACACAAATTGTTCAAGCTTGAAAGAAATAGGTTGAAAGAAAAATAATTGAAGAATAAAAAACATAATCATGAATGAAATCCAAAAAGTCTTTAACAAGTTTGTCCTCTTAGTTTTTATACTAGTTATTTCAAAATACAAAAGTCATGATTGACCATTATAAACAATCATTAACTAGTACTTAAATTAACAGTCCAAAATTTCAAAAAAATACACCCTGTCTAACTACATGTTCAACTACTAGTTTTGTCAAGTACAAGTTATACAAATCACATGTTGACTGACCTATCAACCTATCATCTTAACCTAGTAACATTACCTACTAAGTTTAATAAGTGGTTAAATTAATACTACAAGTTAAATAACATATTAAATCACTTGTTATCAAATCTGGGTAACATCATTGTTGTTATTGTTGTTGTTAGGATTGTTATTGTAGCGCCTTTATGTCTTTATGTGTGTTGGTGGTTATTATTGTTAAGACTATTGTTATAATTCTTCTATGTGTGGGCGTGTGTTGGTTGTTGTTGTTGGACTGCTATTGCAGTTCTTATGTGCATGTGCATGTGTTGGTTGTTGTTGTTAGGATTGTTGTTGTAGTTCTTATGTGCCTCTATGTGTGTGTTTTTGTTTCTAATTGTGTTTTCCAACTCATCAATTTCTTCTACCATTTAGCTATTGAAAATTCTTTGGGTGTAGGCCATTTGTAACTAATTTTATAATTCTAAAAACTTTCCTTATTCAGGCAATTGATCCAACATTAGTAGCAACAATAGAACCCCCTTATGAGAGCTACACTTGTAATTTGGTGGAAAATTGATCTTAGTTAATAATGATCAGCCAGTTTTGGCAGTCTAGATCATTTTGGTCATTTGCATCAATATTATACTTTGGTGAATTGTGGTAGATCTAGCTAGCTAAAGATCTTTAGGATTATCTGATCTCATACAGGAGCTAGCTTTTCGACCTGTCTTAATGTTGAATCTTTTTTAATAAGTAAACATTATCACAATGTTAGTTATAAATTATAGTAGCTCATGTGACCAATATGGTGTTGTCATGATCCATTAATAAAATTTGAATCCTGCATTGAAAATCCTTTGAAATCTTGGAAAATTCATGTCATGAAGTTGTGTTTACAGATTTTTGTCATTTTTTCCCCTAGGATTCAATAATGTTTTGAGGATCAATGTAAATAATGTGTGTCATTATGAAAAAAGTTTTCATGAATCACAACATTAATTCTCATAGCAAAAGTTAATAATGTTCTATAGGTGGAGGTTTGGCAAGTGTTACATTTACCATTAGCTTGCAATGTACTTGATGATGAGCTTTGGAAAATGTGGTAATGAATTGGCTACCTTTGTTATATACAATTGTTACATGTATTTGTTTTTATTAGGAGTAAGGGCGTGGCATCATGAATGGGTCTTCCTGTTAATTAACATTAATTGTTATAGAAACCTAGGAGACTATTACATTTGTTGTCACATAATGTTATATTTATTACTTGAGCCATGTGAAAACCAACAAAACTACCATGCAACAAATCATTGCCATCCATGAGGAAGGTGATGGCATGATGGTTTCTAAGTGGTTGAATGTGGTATGGGGTCTTGATTTGTGAGGTGTTGTGGATGCATGCATTTTAGGTTGTGACCACATCAAATTCGACAACTCCAATAGTGAGCCAAAGCATGGTTTGTGTCTTAAACCATTACATTCCAATGTTAAGTTCATCATTGATCCAAGCATGTGGATGTCCTACGTTTGATACTTCTACCCACCAAGCCATCAATAGAAATAAACTTGAACTAAAAATCCACCATTGTTGGAATCTTTAAATCATTAAAGTTGCATTATAATTTATAATATGCAATTGATTAATGTTACAAGAGACATTGCGTTTGTGTGTTTTAGGTTTAGATCATGTTGAACCCATGATGTTTAATAATTTGTGTGATTTGTGTTACATGGCATGTTTGTAGGCACCACCACCCAAGGGTACATGGTATGTTCAGGGAAATTGGTCAAGTGGCATTCGTCTAATTATGTTAAACCCAGATGGCAACCTTGCAGTGGACCAACCATAGGTGGTTTATGTCTCGTAGTACCTTGGCTCACACATAGGGTTCCCACATGAAGGCTTAATGTCCATTTAAGCGCAAAGAAAAGATCAAGGAAATTCCATGGAAAGTTGCAAAAGGAATTTAAGTAGGTTGTAGCCTTTGGGCAACCCACGCTTGTGAGAATCCCCACAATTGAAGTTGGGGAGATCATTAGCGACAAAACATATTAGCAATAAAAGGTGCAAGAAGTGGCATACTCACATTTGGACATGTTTGTCCGCAATTTCAAACACCACACACCGAAACAATGGGAGGCTATTCATGTTGACCTTACTAATCTTTTATCATTGACCCACCATTGAAGCTTGGCATTGTGGAAAAATACTTGTAAGAGCACCTTAGTTTTATAAAGCATAAATGGAGGCAACTTTGGAAGGTAGGGGATGTAGTTAGGCTAGAAGGTTGCCCCATCCATGCATGGAACTCAATGGTGAAATATTGGAAAATTCCATTCACTGAACATGAGAGTGAGCAGATGCGCAAAGTTTGCGTGATGGGTTCAAAATCCTTGGAAAATGGGGCGAATGTCCTTCGCTTGTAGCATGTTTTTAAAAGTAGAATAATGTTATAGCTAAATTGGAGAATTTGTGGGATTGTTCATGGAATTCAATGCTCGACATAGATAAAATTGCACATAAACCCACAAACATAATACATGTCCCATTAGCTATTTGTTTCCACCATTGTGCTAATAATGGAAATGTACACATGCATTGTATAATGTGATGTAGGCTTCAGCAAGAGGAGCCTTTGATAGCCACATAAATCCACAAGAAATACCCAAGGTGGGGGCTTCAACAAAGCACCTAGGATAGGCAAATGTCCCAACTTAGGTGGAATCAATGTACAAATCCAAGGGAATGGGGGTATAATGGAACCCACCTAGATTAAAATGGAATGAATATGAAATAGGTGTAATTAGAATGGAGTTGAAATGGAAAACAATTAGATTAAAATCAAATGGGTAGGATTGAAGTGTACTAGTGAAATGAGAGTGAAAGTCATGATTGGAATGAGATGAAGTGAGAGTGAAAGGACTTGAGTGGAATCAAATGAATGTGAGTGTAATTTTAATGTCCAATGAAAGTGGATGAGTTTGAATGTAATGAGGTTTGGGTGAGTGTAAGTCTAGTGTCCATTAAGAATGGATGAACTTGAATGGAACGAGGTGTAATCCTAGTGAAATAAGAGTGAAAGGACTTGAATGGAATTAGGTGAATGTGAGTGTAACTCTAGTGTAATGAGAATGGATGAACTTGAGTGGAATGAAATGTAAACCTAATGAAGTGAAAATGAAAGGACTTGAGTGGAATAAAATGAATGTGAGTGTAATTCTAGTCTCCAATGAGAGTAGATGAACTTGAATGTAATGAGGTGCATGTGAGTGTAAGTCTAATGTCCATTGACAGTGGATGAACTTGAGTGGGACTAGAATCAAGTGAATGTGGGTGTTAAGTCTTGTGGAATGATGTGGAGTTAATGAATGTAAATCAAATGGAGAGGGACCTAGTGGAAGGATTAAGTGGAATGAGGTAGACTTGGGTGTAATTCTAACTTGTATAGTTGGGATATCATGGAATGCATTAACATGGGCGTGTGATTGGTTAAGGTGAACAACAAAGCAGAGGGCAACATCATATGACTAAAAAGGTGAAGATGGAGCTAAAACCTCCACTAGTTAAATGCGAAGTGGAAGACAACCATTGAAGCAAAGGTTGATTCCTTGGTGGTTGGGATGGCAAAAGTGGAATCCCTCGTGGAATCTATGGTAGAAATCAAAACCATGTTGCAAAGTAAGCAACACCAAGAGTTACCACCTAAAGAGTGTTGCATGAACCCTATATCAACAACTCAAGTAGGTGTTGCAATGCAAGTCTCAAGGAGTTAGTTAGTATATTTGTGCTAACATTTGCTACTTGCCTTCCACCCCTTTGGCATTAAAGACCATTCCAACTACATTATTTTTAGACCATGACATGGGTGTGGGCAATAGTGAAGGGGGAGGATTGAAGGTGATGGCATAAAGGAGGGAAGAGTACAAGGTATGGAACTTGTGATCGCTCCTATGCATAATGAGGCAGTGGCTTTTGGTGTAGGTGGTGTGCATGAGGTTGATCCACAAGAGGAGGCCATGGCTCCTAGTTTTGATGCATGAAGCTAATCCAACACTTGATGTAACTTGACGCACTCCCAACTCCTTAAAGGACTCAAATGTGAGCCCAAGTAAACAACAGAAGAGGGAGGAGTCGATGCACGTTCCCTAACTCACAACATTTTGAGGGGTAGAGGGGCGTGTTGGAGCTCCGAGATGGGACTAGGAAGAGTTGACAAGCTTCACTCACTCACACGGGCCTACACACAACCCACACAAAGTGGTTAGTGCATAGTTGGAGCACCCTTGGTG